>Ga0265314_10000109_pt1 | contig 125470 bp, 121 predicted proteins | sample 4126metaG_FD_203106 | JGI IMG/M metagenome (GOLD analysis project Ga0265314, IMG submission 203106) | Rhizosphere microbial communities from Carex aquatilis grown in University of Washington, Seatle, WA, United States - 4-1-26 metaG | ecosystem: Host-associated > Plants > Roots > Rhizosphere... | reverse complement strand
AGGACTCCGCACCCGCTGGGAGCGCAAAGCTGAACGCTACGGTGCCCTCGTCGAACTCGCCTGCGCCATCATCATCTTTCAAGCCGTCGCGCGAGAGACCAACAGGTCATGACGGCTCGCTCTTAGTCCAACTTGGGAAGGCCGGTAGTGTCGAGCTGGCGGGGCACTTGAAGGCTGTGAAAGACAAGTGGAACAAGGCTGAAGCCGGTTCGCTGTTTGGTGTCGGCGGTCTACAGAAGAAGAAATGCACCCATCTCTCCGTGGACGAGCTCACCGAATGGCTCAAGCGAACCGACCTCGGCACGACGTTGGTCCGAGAGCTGGGCGCGGAATCTCGGGTTATCTTCGATGCGCTTGCCAGACGCTACGAGGCCGTAGGCCAACGGTTTACCGAATCTTTCCGCAAACACTCCCGCCTATGGTCCACGGGCGTCGCCTTTGTGCTCGCCCTTGTCGTCAACGTCGACTCCATCAGCGTCTTGAACGCATACCTCGGTTACCCCGAAGCGCGTCAGGCTGTGATCGCACAGAGTGCTGCATTCGAAGCAGCCTACAAAGAGCGCGGCACGCCGCCGGCACAGGACCAGACTGCACTCGCCGGCACTGGGTCACCGCCGGCGGGCCTTGCCGAGGCCAACCGCAAGCAGCTCGATCTGCTGCTTAACAGCGGCCTGCCCGTCGGTCTGGACCGCTTTCCGCACGCGTGCTGGCTGCAGCGGGATTCCGTGGCATGCCGGGGGACAAAACTCGAACTTTCGTGGCTTCGCTGGATGAAGTGGATCCTCGGCATTGTGCTGACCGGCCTTCTGGCCGGGCTCGGAAGCCCATTCTGGTATGACGCCGTGGCTGGCCTCTCTCGCGTGGTGAAGAACGCCGGCAAGGTCAAGGGCGCGAAAGCGTAGGGTCTGCCGGCAGACGACGTCGTACTCGCCAATCACACCCTCGCTCGCAGGTTTGCCACACGCCGCGCCTAACCTGAGATATAATCCGGCACCGAAATGTCGCTTATTCGGAGGGCGTCCGGTTGTCCGATGCTAAGGGGCGGCATCCGTCCAACCCGCTGTCGAGGTTGTCCCCAATGAGCCCGGAAAAGCAGTCCGCAGAATCCCTGGTCGGGGCCGTGCTTGACGGAATGTACCGTGTCGAGGGCATGCTCGGCGAAGGCGGCATGGGCGCGGTGTTCGAGGCCACCCAACTCCGGCTCGACAAGCGCGTGGCGGTCAAGGTGATGGCGCGCGAGTTGGCCGCCAACCCCGAGGCGCTGGAACGGTTCCGTCGAGAAGCCCGGGTCACCAGCGCCCTCGGCCACCCGCACATCGTCCAGGTGTCCGACTTCAGCGTCACGCCCACCGGCGAGCCCTTCCTGGTGATGGAATTTCTGGAAGGCGAGGATCTGGATCAGCGCCTGCGCCGGGTCGGGCGCCTGCCCGCCGCCGACGTGGTTCGCATCGTCAAGCAGGTCGCGTCCGCTCTGGCGGCCACCCATGCCAAGGGCATCGTCCACCGCGACCTCAAGCCCGGCAACATCTACTTGGTCGAAATCGCGGGAGAGCCGGATTTCGTCAAGGTACTTGACTTCGGCATCAGCAAGGTTCGCACGGCGACCACCAAACTCACGCGTACCTCATCCGTCATCGGCACGCCCAACTACATGTCGCCCGAACAGGCCAAGGGCAGGACCGAGGACATCGATGAACGTACCGACCAGTGGGCCCTGGCATGCATCGCGTGGGAGTGCCTGTCCGGCGAGGGTCCGTTCATAGGCGAGAACGTGCCGTCCATCTTGTTCCAGATCGTCCACGAGCCGCCGCCGTCTCTTCTGCCGAAAGTCACCGGGCTGCATCCTCAAGTCGAGGACGTGCTGGTGCGGGCGTTGGCCAAGGACAAGCAGGATCGGTTCCCGAGCGTGACCGAATTTGCAGCGGCGCTGGAGGCCGCGTCGACGGGCGCCGCGTCCATGCATTCCCCGACCGCCGCCATGCCCGCCCGGACCATGCGTTTTGCCGAGGGGCGGGGAGCGGACGGATCGGGGCCAGTGTCGCCCAAGAGCACGACCTTCACCGAGACCGCGGGCGAGATGGAAGGGGACGACGGGCTCGACGAATTGCCGACCGGGCCGAAGTGGGTGTTGGGTGCCATTGGCGCTGGCGTGGTCGCGGCGGCGACCGTCGCGTTCCTGCTGCTCCGATCTGGGCCGGCGCCCAATTCCACGGCTGAAAGTCGCCCGCCGCCTGCGCCACCGGCGCCCGCCGCCGTGCCACCGACTCCCGCACCCGCACCCAGGGTGGAAATACCGGCCGCTCCGGCCGCCGAGGAATCTCCCCGTCCGGTCGAGCCGGCCGCCGCGTCGGCCAATCCGGCGCCAGCGTCGGCCGCTCTTGCGAAGGCGCTGGCTCGCAAGGGCAAGCATAGAGCGGCGGGTGTCCCGCTCGAAGCGCCAGATCCTTTCGCGGCTCTGGCCAGACCGACGTACAGTCCCCCATCGACCCACGACCCCTTCGAGGGCAAGGCGAAGCCTGCGGCGACGCCTCCAACGTCACCTTCAGCAAAGGTGAAGCAATTGGGCGAGCCAAGCACGCCGCCCTCCGAGCCGTCTCGGCCGACAAGATCGCGCAGCAAAGAAGACAAATGGCGCGTCGATTAGGAAGAGGAGGCCCCATGGCTCGTCGATTAGGACTTCTCTCGCTTGTCACTGCGATTGCCTTCGTAGGTGTGACCGCGCCGGGCCTTCAGCATTCGGTTGTCGCCCAGGACCGAGAAATGGACGCCAACGGCGAAGCCCAGGCCAAAGAGGCGTTGCGCCTTTACAAGCAGGGCCTTTATGACGATGCGGCCAAGATCTTCGCCAAGCTGAGCGTCGACTACCCTGACATGCTGGTCTTCGAGCGAAACCTTGGCGCGTGCTTCTACTACCTGCGCAAGCCGGAGCCAGCCATCTCCAATCTTCGCCACTACCTGTCCCGAAGGAACGACATCGCCCCGGACGACAAGGAGGTGGTCGAGCGGTGGATCGCCGAAATGGAGAAGCTGCGCGCGCAGGAGCCCGCGGCCAAGCTTCCGCCGCCTGCAACTGCGGCGCAGCCTACCCCGGTCCCAGTGGCGGCACCTGTACCCGCGCCCGAGCCAGCTTGGGAGCAACGACCCCAACCGTCCCCAGGCGGGACCCCGTTACTCTACCCGGCTCCAGCTTCGGCCGTCCAACCTTCGCCCGCTCAGGCAGTGCAGCTCTCGCCGCCGGCGCCGACTCAGGCGGTCGCACCATCTGCCCCGGCGCCTACCCCGGCCGCACTGGACCTTTCTCACCCAAGCGAGGCTCAGGACAGAGGACCGCCGTTCTACGCGACATGGTGGTTCTGGACCGGGGCCGTGGCTGTTGTGGGCGGCGCCGTCACCGCCTACCTCGTGGCAACCCACCGTGGAACCGACAACGCCTGCTCCGGAGGCTCCATCCCATGCGACGCGATCAAATAGCGTTTTCGATTCTCCTCGCGCTTTCCGTCGCTGCATGCAGCAAGTCCAAGGACAACACCGAGCTGGTGGTCACCGTCTGGAGCGACCTCGCCGTGCCCACCGAGATGGACGCTCTCCGCATTCGCGTCTTGGGCAAAGAGCAGACCGTTGACCACCCGTTTCAGTTGTCCGGCGACCGGCACGCGGGCACCTACCAGATTCCGGTACAGCTCGCCCTCGTGCCAGCAGCAAACAAGGATCTCTCCATCAACGTCACGGCCATTGGTTCCTCGGGAGGAACGGACATCGTCTGGCAACAAGCCGTCCTCCCGTTCATCCCGGGCCAAGCGCGAGAGCTGCCTCTTTATCTGGCCCGTAGCTGCAAGAACGTCTCGTGCGCCGACAATTCCGGGTTCACCTGCGACAATGGCGCTTGCACCAAACCTGTGGCGGTCAACCCGGCAGAGCTGCCGACCTATGTACCAGGACAGGTCGCCTCTGCACCGGATGCAGGGCCGGTCAGGGTCGGGCCGGACGCGAAAGACGCGCCCGCTGATCTGCCGCAAAAAGAAGACGGCCGGGCGGTTTCTGATTCCTTGCTTGCCTCCGACGCGCCTGTGATCCGGAACGACGCGGCGTCGGTCAAGCCGGATGGCCTGACCTTACCCGATTCCCTGCTGCCCGCCGAAAGGCCTCAGGGAGGCCATTGCGGCGACGGAACGATGCAGCGAAGCGAAGAATGCGACGACGGCAACACCGAAAGTGGCGATGGCTGCAACCGGATTTGCCAGGTTGAGGCCAATTGGATTTGCCCTGAAGAAGGTAAGCCCTGCAAGAGCCTGTCCATCTGCGGAGACGGCATATTGACTTCGGACGAGACCTGCGACGACGGCAACCGGAAGGATGGAGATGGCTGCTCGGCCGACTGCATGACGATCGAGCCCGGGTACGAGTGCCGCGCACCGGGCAGGAACAAGTGCACGCCCGTGTGCGGGGATGGCCTGCTCATTGGCGCCGAGACTTGCGACGACGGCAACGCCAAGAACGGCGATGGCTGCTCAAGTACTTGTCAGTTGGAGCCCGGCGCGTCCTGTCCCAGCCCGGGCAAGCCATGCACGACGTCCGTTTGTGGCAACGGTAAGGTGGAGCCCGGCGAGCTATGCGACTGCGGCACGGACCCGAAGAGTCTGCCGAGCAGCTGCAGGTCAGTGAACGGCCTGTTCTACGGCGATGGTAGCGGTTGCTCCAAGACCTGCACCAAGGAGCCGACCTGCCAGGACTCGAGCGGCAAGACTCAGGCGTGCAGCAGCGCGTGCGGCGACGGGAACGTGGATCCGGGCGAACAATGCGACGACGGCAACCTGAACGACAAAGACGGCTGCTCGTCCAGGTGCACGTTCGAAGACGGCTTCACCTGCTCCACCAAGACGGCCCAGGCCTTTTCCACCTGCCAGTCGGGCTCGGGTCAGTGTCTTGAATTGCCAGTCATCTATCGCGACTTCCAGCCCGAAAATGTTGCGTCGGGTGGGCACCCGGATTTCTACTTCCTTGGCACCAAATACAATGGGTCGAAAGCACCCACGACGATCTGCGTGCCCGATTCGGCTGGGCCGTCCAAGGGCAACGACTCGACCAAGCGCTGCTGGGGAATCGTGGCCGACAACCTACTCAATGGTAAGCCGCAGCCGGGCGCGACCAAGACCTGCGAATGTCAGTTCAGTGACTGGAGCATTGCGAACTCTACGCGCATCCCCAGCGGCTATACCCAAGCTGGTAACGACAGCCCACTGTCCGACGGGAATGGCAGCTATCAAGGAGGAACCGCCGGAAGCGTCGTCGACACCGTCAGCACCACGGGGCCATACACGGGCACGCTGACCGGCTACACCCCAAGCTCCCCCGGCGGGCCGGTCTGGAAGGGCACGACGCCGGCCTACAAGGACGCGAGCAGCCTCAGACAATGGTTCATGGGCGACTCGTCGGTGAACCAGACCTTCACCGACGTGCTTGAGCTGCAGTCGATAGGCAGCAACGTCTACCAGTACGCCAGCAAAGCCCGCCTGGGCCAAGGAGGCTTCTTCCCGCTCGATGCGCTAAACCCGTCGCAAGCCACGCTCTGCAATCTGTGGCCCTACTGGAACCACAGCAACGGCAACCCGATCTGGCCAACCTGCACCGGCGATCAGTACCTCTTTCCACCGCTCGTGATTCAATCGGATTGCCCGAATCAGAATCCGCTTAGCGACGGCTGTTGGATCTCGTCCATGGTCGGCGCCAAACACGACTCGTACTTCACCGACGAGGTACATTACTACTTCGTCTACGATGGAGCTGCTGGTCTCTCGCTGAGCTTCTTTGCCGACGACGATCTGTTCGTGTTCATCAACGGCGTCCTGGTGCTCGACCTGGGCGGCGTCCACCAGCAGCTTCCGGGTACGGTGACGGTGTCGGGTAGCCCGGGCGATGCAACCGTTGTCGAGGGCGGCTGCCTCGATTCCGCCGGAAACCCCACTGGAACTACCACCGGTTCGACAGCCTGCTCGACATCGAGCGCGTCTCCCGTCAAGGCCGTCGATGGCGACGACTTCAGAAACCGAACCGTCAAGCTGGGACTCGAGACCAACAAGATCTACGAGCTCGCCATTTTCGGCGCCGATCGGCACCCGCCGGAGTCGAACTACCAACTGACACTTCAGGGCTTCGCCACCCGGCGGTCTGATTGCGAACCTCGCTGCGGTGATGGCATTGTGGCAGCCGGTGAACAGTGTGACTGCGGCGACGGTACGGCAGCCTTGCCCGCAGGTTGCACCGGCCCGAACAACGACAACGCCTATGGCGGATGCACGACCATGTGCAAGCTCGGGCCATTCTGCGGTGACGGCCAGGTCCAGATGGACAGCGGCGGCAACGAGGAGTGCGACGTAGGCAAGGACAACGGCAACACTTCCCTCGGCGAAAGCGGTTGCACGGCCGGCTGCAAAAAGCCGCGCTTCTGCGGTGACGGCAGTGTCGATACGGACCTGGGTGAAGAGTGTGACCTCGGCGACAGCAACGGAAGAAAGCTCGACGGCAACCTCAGTCCGACGACAGACCCTTCCGGTCAAGTCTACTGCAGCGCCGACTGTACCATCCCGCCGGGGATCGTGTACTAGAGCACCGAACCGATCGCCGCCGAGCTAGCCGCCAAACGTGAACACGTAGGCCACGACGCCCTCGCCCTGCACGCGCATCACCAGCTCGTGCTCGCCGTAGCGGCCGCGAAAGAGGTTGTAGAGATCGTGGTGGTCGATGGTCAGTCTTCTCTCCGGACCGCCGTCCACTGATACCTCCGCGTCCACGGGACGAGCACCGGGCTCGATCCCGAGCACCAGGTTCACTTCGCCGCCCTGGGCGTGAAAGCGAATCTCGCCGCCGTTGGACCGAAGCACTTGCCGTTCGTCATCGACGAGCTGCCAATTCCCGACCAGCGCAAACTGGTCCAAGGCGAGAGCCTTCGGGGCCGCGTAGTGCCGAATCTTGCCGTCGGGGTTGCTCTGGCGGTTGGCAAAGGCGGCCCAGCCGCGCTCGCCAAGATAGGTTTCGGGCGACAGACGCCTCGTGCTCATCGCGGGCCGCATGGCCGGACCGGGAGTCGAGGTGTGCTGTCCCGCTTCGGCGAGCAGATTTCGGATGGCCGCATCGGTGGCATCGTCATCACCTTCGCCGAAATGGGTGTAGCGAACAATGCCCCGTGCGTCGATGAGGTACTTGGCCGGCCAATACTGATTGTCGAAGGCCTTCCAGGTCGCGAAGTCGTTGTCCTGGGCGATGGGGTACGTCAGTCCGTGCCGCTTGATCGCCTGGGCCACGCTCGACGGGTTCTTTTCGAAGGCGAACTCGGGCGCGTGGACGCCGACGATGGTGAATGGCTGGTCGTGATACTTCTCCCAATAGTTGCGCAGGCTGGACAGCGTGCGAACACAGTTGATGCAACTGTAGGTCCAGAAGTCCACCAGCACCACCTTGCCCCGCAAGGATGCCAGATTGAGCGGCGGCGAATTGTACCAAGGACCAAGCCCCGCGAATTCCGGCGCCGGACCGAGCTTGGGTAGCGCGGGTAGATCGCTGGTCGCTTTGCCTCGGGTCATCGCCGATGAGGGCATTGGGGCGGCCATGGCGCCCTTCCACAGCCCCTGTTCCAGCCGCGAGCCCCATCGGCCAAGCCCGGCGTGGTCCCCAACCCAGGTCTGGGCAGCGGCGAACGCCTGCCCGTGCAAAGCCAACGCCGTGACGATCAGCGCGACGCCCGCCACGTGCTTGACCAACCCACTGCGCCGGACCAACCATCCTAGTCGCGCAAGCACGCGCTGCCCGCCGTACCCGATCACGAGCAGCGGAAGGGCCGCGCCGAGGGCGTACGCGGTCAGCGCCAGCAGCGCGAGCAGGCCGCGCTCGTCCCGCACCAAGGTGAGGGCAAATCCAAGCGCAGGCCCAGCGCAAGGTGACCACACCAGCCCCAGTGTCATCCCAATCACGAATGCGAGCAGCAGCGATTCGCGCGCGAGCCCCGCTTGGACGCCGCGCTGGACACTGCTGCCAAGCTGCTGCAGTCGGGCAGCAACCCGGCCGCCGGCCAGCACCGCCAGTCCGCCCGCCGTCGCGGCGATGCTCATCGCGCCCGGGCAAAGCCGGTAGAACAGAAGCCCCGCGCCGACCAGCGCGAGGGCCGTCCGCAGCCACGATTTTTCCACCAGGAAGCAGACCCCGAACAGAATCAGCACGTAGTAATTCGCTACTCTGACAACGTCCGAAAGGCGCGCAAGGTGCTGGAAGACGACCTCGAAAAGGAAGGTCGACACCACGAAGCTCATCACCATGCCAGCGGCAATGACCAACGGCCGTGCCCGCCGCTGTCCCGAGAGGGTCACGCCCAAGACGATGGGCACGAGCGGCAGAATGCAGGGCAAAAGAATGGTCAGCGCGCCGGCCGCGAACAACGTCAGTAGTACCGTCATGATTCGTCCCTCCTAGTCGCGCAAGTAGTGGCAGGTGTAACCGTCCGGATGCTTCTGCAGGTAGTCCTGGTGATATTCCTCGGCCCGATAGAACGCTCCGGCCGGCACGATCTGGGTGACCACTTTGCCGGGCCACTTGCCCGAGCGATCGACCTCGGCCTTCACCCGCTCGGCAGTCCTGCGCTGCTCGTCGTCGTGGTAAAAGATGGCCGATCGGTATTGCGTGCCGAGGTCGTTGCCCTGCCGATTGAGGCTGGTCGGATCGTGCAGGCGGAAGAAGTAGCGCAGGATGGATTCGTACGAGATCACCTTGGGGTCGAACACGATCTCCACGGCCTCGGCGTGGCCGGTTTCCCCGGCATGTACCTGTTGGTAGCCGGGATTGGCAGTGCTGCCACCGGTGTAGCCGACCTGGCTCGAGATGACGCCGGGCAGTTTCCGAATCAGCTCTTGCACGCCCCAGAAGCAACCACCGGAGAGGGTCGCCACCGCACGAGCGCCGTGGTCGGGCGACATGCTCGCGGCCGGAAACCCGAGCCTCGGCAAGTATTGTCCATAGCCGGCGACGGCCATTTGCTCGGCCGGGATGAAGCGCATGGCCGCCGAATTCATGCAGTAGCGCTTTCCGGTAGGCGCGGGACCGTCGTCGAACACGTGCCCAAGATGCGAATCGGCGCGCGCCGAGCGGACTTCCACCCGGCTCTCGAACAGCGAATTGTCGACCTTGGTGACGACGTGACCGGGTTCGATGGGTCGGCCAAAGCTTGGCCATCCGGTGCCAGAGTCATATTTGTCGGTGGAAAGGAACAGCGGCTCGCCTGACACCACATCGACGTAGATGCCGAGCCGATGGTTATTCCAATACTCGTTGCGGAAGGGTGGCTCGGTGCTCTCTTCCTGCGTGACTTGGTACTGCAGCGGCGAAAGCTCGCGCAACCGCCGCGCCTTATCCCAGGAAGCGTTGTTTGCCGGCGATTGCGGACCAGATACCTCCGATTTTGCGGCAGGGGTTGCCGCGTAAAGGGCCGAACCAAGCCCGGCCAGCCCAGCAACGACAATCAGGATTCGCCCTCGAATGTTTGTCTTCGTCATGGTGTCTCCTCGGAAAATGCCTTCTTTGCTGGGTACGCGCGGCCGCCCGTACGGTTACCGATGAAGTGGAACTTCCTGCCGATGGGGCTAAAGTTGCGTCACAGGGAATGAACCCCAAGGAACCGGCGCAAACGTCAGCGTCGCCAAGCGACGAGGATCTCATGGCCGCCTATGCGGACGGTGACCACGCCGCGTTCCGCGAGCTTTTCGCCCGAAACGCGCCGCTGCTCACGCGGGTAGTGCGCAGCCAGGTGGCGTCGGACGACGAATGCCGCGACCTGGTTCAGCAGACGTTCCTGCAGCTTCATCGCGCGCGCCGCGACTATCGCAAGGGCGAGCCCCTGCGCCCTTGGCTTCTGACCATTGCCTACAACCTGTGTCGCGATCGCTGGCGCGCGCTTGGCCACCGTCGGGAGATTCCCATCGAGGATGCGCCTTTGCCGGTGGAATCAGCCACGGCGTCGGATCTTTTGCAGGAGCACCAGCGGGCGGCCCAACTGCGCGCGGCACTGGCGGTCTTGCCGTCGGAGCAGCAGCGGGTGATCGAAATGCACTGGTTTGCCGGGTTGCCCCTGCCTGAGGTGGCAGCGGCGCTTGGTGTGTCGTTGAGCGCGGTCAAGGTGCGCGCCCACCGCGCCTACGAACGATTGCGCAACAACCTAGCGCTGCGCAAAGAGGTGTAACCTTGGACCAGGACCACCGTATGCATCTGCAAGGTCGCCATCGATTCGGTGGCACGAAGAACATGCCGAAAGGTCGCTGACATGGATTGCGCGCGGATGAGGCAAGTCATGCTGGACGGCGACGGCCCGGCCTCGCCTGAGGCCCTAAGACACATGGACGAATGCGCGGCATGCCAGTCCCTTTTCGCCCACGGCGCCGATCTGGCACGCGTGTTGGATAGGATACAGGCTGCGCAGCCTGCCGCGCCCGAACCGAGCTTCGCCGACATCGAAAGCGAGCTTGGCAAGGGGCCAAGTTGGCGCAGGCGCCTTGCGGAGCTTTCGAGCGGCGCCCGATGGGGGTTGGCGGCGTCGGTGCTGATGGTCCCGGTCTTGCTCGGCGTGGCCATGCATCGCCACAACTTGTCCGAGTATCCCCCGGCCCGGATGCTCGCCGAGCTCGGCGCGCTCGCCGGCCTGGCGCTGGCATCGTGCTGGATCTGGCTTCGGCCGCTCTACAAGCCGCAACCGAATCACCGCGTGCTTTGGGCCGTGCTGGGGCTCGGGCTTGCGCTGCCGTGGATCCTGTCGCTTCAACCGGCGGCCCTATCCGAGCAAACGCCGGCCGCTTCGGTAGCCGCGGCTAGCGACCTGTCGCGTGCCGCGCGCTGCTTTTTCTTCGGGACCGAGATGGCCCTGCCGGCGCTGCTGATGCTGGCAACGCTCGGCCGGCGGCATTCGGGCTTTCCCGGTTTCGCGATCCTGCCGGCCACTGCTGCGGCGCTGGCGGGGCTGGTCGGGCTGGAGCTCCACTGTCCCGTTGCATCGCCGTCCCACTTGCTCATGGGACACGCGCCCATCGCAGTCGTGCTGCCGCTGTTGCTGCTGCTGCCGGGTCTGTGGTCGCACCGCCGCCGACGCATGATACGGCGCCAGCAGTTGCAACGCTAGCAGCCGAGCTAGCGCCGCCGATTTGTGACTTTTGCGTAACGATCGGCATAGCCACCTCCCAATGGAACGTCGGGTGCTTCAGTCTAGGCAGCGTTCGACCAGACCAAGGGTCGGCGTCTGTCGACGAGTCCAAAGTCGGATGCCGATTCGAAAGGAGCCATGGAAAATGAAGAAGCTCGCCCTGTCCGTAGCAAGCGTGGTGACCATGCTGAGCGCAACCGTCTCAGCTCAAACCCTGGTGACCGGGGCGGGCGCGACCTTCCCGTATCCCATCTATTCCAAGTGGTTCAACGAATTCCACAAGAAGCACGCTGACGCACAACTCAACTATCAGTCCATCGGATCAGGCGGCGGCATCAAGCAGGCGACCGAGGGCACAGTCGACTTCGGCGCCAGCGATGGGCCGATGACCGAGAAGCAGCTCGCCGAGTTCACCGAAAAGCGTGGCTGCCAAGCGCTTCATTTTCCGACCGTGCTCGGCGCCGATGTTCCCACCTACAACCTTCCGGGCGTCACTGAGCAGCTCAACTTCACGCCCGCGGCACTGGCCGGGATCTTCCTCGGCAAGATCACCAAGTGGGACGATCCCGAGCTCACCAAGCACAACCCAGGCGTGGCGTTGCCCAAGAAGGACATCGTGGTCATTCATCGCTCCGACGGCAGTGGGACTACGTACGTGTGGGTCGATTACCTCTCGAAGGTCAGCCCCGAGTGGAAGGCCAAGGTGGGGGTCGGCACCTCCGTGAACTGGCCGGTCGGCTTGGGCGGGAAAGGCAACGAGGGGGTCTCGGGTCTGATTCGCCAGACCGCGCATTCCATCGGCTACGTCGAGCTGATCTACGCAGTTCAGAACAAGCTGAGCTATGGCAAGGTCGAGAACGAGGCCGGCAAGTTCATCGGCGCCGACTTGGCGTCGGTCACCGCCGCCGCTGCGGGCGCAGCCAAAGAGATGCCGGACGACTTCCGGGTCTCCATCACAAACGCTCCAAGCGCTGCGGCCTACCCGATCTCCAGCTTCACCTGGCTGCTCATTCCCTCGAAGATCGAAGACGCGAAAAAACGCCAGATCTTGGTCTCGTTCCTCAAATGGATGCTGCGCGACGGGCAGAAGATGACCGAGGCGCTGTCCTACGCCCCGCTGCCAGCGGTGGTGGTCTCCAAGGAGGAGAAGGCTCTCGGCCTCATCAAGCCGTGATTCGTTCAGGCGCCATCGTCCAACCCACCTCGCCCTTGGGGCAGGAAGATAAGCCCAAGGGCCTGGTCGCTCGGCTGCGATCGGGCGACCAGGTTGCTCGCATGATCGTGCTCTTGGCGGCAGGGGCGATCTTCCTCATCACCGCCATCATCTTCAGCGAGCTGGTCCTGGAATCCAAGCTTTCGCGGCATCAGTTCGGCTGGCGTTTCCTGGTCACCAGCACGTGGGATCCCGTGATGGGCGATTTCGGCGCCCTGCCCTTCATCTACGGAACCCTCGTGACCTCGGCGTTGGCGCTCCTCATGGCCGTGCCGCTTGGCGTGGCATCGGCCATCTTCCTGTCCGAGCTCGCGCCACGCAGACTTTCGGACGCGCTGACCTTCCTGATTGAGCTTCTGGCCGCGGTGCCCAGCGTGCTCTACGGTTTGCTCGGCATCTTCGTTCTGGTTCCCTTCCTACAAGACCACCTGGTTCCCCCATTACAGTCGCTGCTTGGCTCTCTCCCGATATTTTCCGGCGCATTCTATGGCGTCAGCTACTTCTCGGCGGGAGTGGTGCTCTCCATCATGGTGGTTCCATTTATCGTCTCGGTGTCGCGCGAGGTGCTGCTCGCGGTTCCGAGAGAACAGCGCGAGGCCTCCTTCGCGCTCGGCGCCAGTCGATGGCAAACCACCCGGCGAGTGGTCTGGCCCAATGCTGCGCGCGGGATTTTCGGCTCGGTGTTCCTGGCCTTGGCGCGCGCGCTGGGCGAAACCATGGCCGTCACCATGGTCATCGGCAATGCCACGCGTATCTCGACCTCGATCCTCGCCCCCGGCTATTCCATCGCTGCGATCATCGCCAACGAGTTCACCGAGGCGACCGGCGATTTATACCTGTCGGCCTTGATCGAGCTGGGTCTGGTCCTGTTCGCGGTCACCTTTGTGGTCAACGGTCTGGCCAGACTTCTTATCGTCGCCACCATCCGGCGCGGGCATTCGGCAGCATGAATTTCTTCGAGCTACGCAAGGCCGCTGCCAACGCCACGATGATCGTCGTGACCGGCGCTGCGGCGCTGCTCACCGTCGGCGTCCTGCTTTTCATTCTCGGCTACCTGGTCTGGCATGGCGCGCAGAGCTTGACCTGGAGCTTCTTCACCCAACTTCCGGCGCCGGTCGGCGAGACGGGCGGCGGCATGGCAAATGCCATCGTCGGCAGCGGCAAGGTGCTCATCATCGCAACCCTGGTGGGCCTGCCCATCGGATTCTTGGGCGGCGTGTATCTTTCCGAGTACGCGAGCGCCGGGGCCGGATTCGCGCTCCGCTACGTCACCGACCTGCTCAACGGCGTTCCATCGATCGTCATCGGCATCGTTGCCTACGCCCTGGTGGTCAAACGCATGGGGCACTTTTCCACCATCGCCGGGGGCGTGGCGCTGGGGATCATGATGATCCCGATCGCGGTTCGAAGCACGGAAGAATACCTGCACGCGGTTCCGCAGATGTTGCGCGAGGGTGGACTGGCGCTCGGCCGCCCCAAGTGGCGCGTGATCGCGACGGTCGTCATTCCCGCCGCGCTGAGTGGGATCATCTCGGGGGTCATGCTCGATCTGGCACGTGTCGCCGGAGAAACCGCACCCCTGCTCTTCACTGCGCTGAACAACCAGTACTGGAGCACGGGCTGGAGCCAGCCCACCGCAACCCTACCGGTCATGATCTTCACCTACGCAATCTCACCCTATCCAGACTGGCACCGCCAGGCATGGGCAGCGGGCTTCATCCTGCTCATGGTGGTTCTTGCGGTGAACTTGACGGCCCGTCTGATCTTCGCCCGCAAGAGAATCGCCACCGGAGGATAGCAGCCATGACACCTTTCACAACGGAGCGTCGCCCCGAAATGACCACTTCCCCTGAGACTTACACGCACGTGACCGAACCCGCCGATCCCGTGGCTCCCATCCCGGGCCGGACCTTGACGGTGTCCAATTTGAACTTCTTCTACGGCGAGAGCCAGGCGCTTTACGACATCAACCTCTCCTTCGCCGCCAAGGCGGTGACCGCACTCATCGGGCCTTCCGGGTGCGGAAAGTCGACGTTTCTCCGTACGCTCAATCGCATGAACGAAACCGTGAAGCGCACTCGCCTCGAAGGACACATCGCACTCGAAGGCGAGGACATCCTGAAGGGCGACGTGAACAAGGTCAGGCGTCGCATCGGCATGGTCTTCCAGCGCTCCAATCCCTTCCCCATGTCGATCTTCGCCAACGTCGCCTATGGGCTCGACGTGAACGGCCTGGGCAGACGCGGGAAGATCAAGGAAGTCGTCGAGGAAAGCCTGGTCAAGGCCGCGCTGTGGGACGAAGTGAAGGACAAGCTTCACGCCTCCGCGTTTGGCCTCTCGGGCGGCCAGCAGCAACGCCTGTGCATCGCCCGCGCCCTGGCCGTCAGGCCCGAAGTGCTGCTCATGGACGAGCCCTGCTCGGCCCTCGATCCGATCGCCACGGCGAAGATCGAGGACCTCATTTTCACCCTGCGCAAAGAGACCACCATCATCATCGTCACGCACAACCTGCAGCAGGCGGCGCGTGTCTCCGAGCACACCGCCTTCTTCCTGCTCGGGCGCTTGGTAGAGTTCGACACCACCATGAACATGTTCGGCAAACCTCGGGTCAAGGAAACCGAGGACTACGTCACCGGGCGATTCGGCTGAGTCGAGATTCGAGGAAGGTGGACCAGATGCTGCAGATGCTTGAGCGGTTGGATCATTTGCGTGGAAAGGTTTTGAAAATGGGCGGCCTGGTGCAAGACGCGCTGGACGGCAGTGTGCGCGTGCTCGCGCATCGGGACGAGCTGCAAGCGCGTCGCGTGCTCGACTACGAAGATGCCATCGACACGTTGGAGATCGAGACCGACCAGTTGGCCACCGAGCTGCTTGCCCTGAACCAGCCCGTGGCCAGGGATCTCCGCTTCATCACCGCCGCCATCAAGATCAACAGCGACCTCGAACGCATGGGCGACTTGGCGGTGAGCATCGCACGCCGGTCGCTTGACCTGATTCAAAGCCCGATCGCGGTCGACACCTCCGAAATGCAAGAGATGGCAGGTAGGGTTCAAGAGATGGTGAGGGATGCCGTCAAGTCGGTCGAGATGTCGGACGATGAACGTGCTCGGAAGGTCCTGGCCGCCGATGACGCCGTGGACGAGATCAAGAACCGGATATTCACCCGACTTGTGCGCGCCATCGAAGCCGACCCAAGGGCCGCCGCGATCAACGTCGATCTCATCTTCATCTCGCACAGCCTCGAGCGCATTGCAGACCACGCGACCAACATTGCGGAGGATGTCCTGTTCTTCGTGCGCGGCATGGATGTGCGACACCACCACGTCGGCCCTTAGAGCGTGTCTGAACCGCAGACCGGGGCACGCACAATCGCCTCTCGCGGAGTACCTTCCCGGCGGGATTCGCGGCAGTCTACGTCGGGCCGCCGCGCACGACCCGCCGGCCATCGAGCGTCACCTCCCAGCCGATTCCTTTTCGACTGAGCTCAGCGGTGTAGACGGAATCGCGGTCAATCCGTCGTGACAACAACGTCGCGATCGCAGTGGCCAGCACCAGGGGCAGAACAATGGCGTAGTCGCCCGACAGCTCGAAGACCATCACCGATGCCAAGAGCGGCGCGTGGATGGCCGCAGCCGTCGCAGCGGCCATCCCCACCAGAGCGTACCCGCCTGGCGAACCGACGGGCAGGCCGAGCGCGGCTAAGGCGTGCGCGAACAGAAGTCCGGCGGCCCCCCCGATGAGCAAGGTCGGCGTGAAAACGCCCCCCGGGCTGCCCGACGACACCGACGCCGTGGTTGCGATCATCTTGCCAAACAGCAGCAGCGCCACCAACCCGACGCTGAACCGCCCGTCGAGCAGGAGGTTGAGCGGTTCGTAACCATTGCCGGCGATTTCGGGCAGAAACCCCACCATCGCCCCCGCGAGCAATCCGCCAAGCGCCGGGCGCCACGGAAAGGGCAAAGTCCGCCGGTGAAAACAGCGCTCGCCCAAAGCCAAAAGCTTCATGAACATCTGAGTCAGCAGCGTCGCAACCAGTCCCAGGCCGGCGTAGGCAAGCAGCTCCCACATGGATTCCATGCGGAAGGCGCGTTGGCCGTAGATGGGCCCCTCGCCGACCACCGTACGCACCAGCGCGACGGCGATCGCGGTCGCAAGCAACGACGGCAGAATCGCGTCCAGCGCGACCACGCCGGTAACCACCTCGAGCACGAAAAGAATCGCGGCGAACGGGGTGTTGTAGGCCGAAGCGAACCCGGCCGCCGTCCCCGCGGCGATTAGCAATCGGATCTTGTCCGCTGGCAGACCCAGCCGGGTGCCGACCAAGTTGCCCGCGGCCCCGCCGAATTGGATGAGCGGCCCCTCGCGCCCAAGCGAGCCGCCCGATGCAATGGCCAGGAACGAGGACAAGGACTTGAGCAATGTGACACGCATGGAGAGGTGCACCCGCCCGAGGACCACGGCTTCCATCACGTCGCCCACCCCCTGCCCCATCGGCGATCGCGAAGTCGCGAGCGCCAGCAGCCCAGCCAGCAGCCCCCCAACCGCCGGCATCACCACCCGTAGCCACACCGGCACGCTTCGCAGCGTCGACACGATGTCCCTGCTGCTGCCGAAAATGCGCATGACCACCCCTAAGAGAGCTCGAAATCCCACGGCGAACGCAGCCGCGCCCACGGCCACCACCACAATCCCCAGCAGCAGGCGCGCGCCCCAGGCCAAAGGATCGCCACCTCCCCGAGAGCGCAGGTCGGGCGTCGGACTCCCACCGGCGTGCTCGGCTTTGTTTGCTTGCAGGGTCATGAACGTGCCACGCCTAGCCTAGCCCGTCTTTCGGTTTGCGCGGGCAACTTCAGGAATGCCGAACCCGCCCGCCAGCTCGGTTCGACAAGACAGGGCCCGCGGGGCTACCCTGGCAGCGATGGTCCTTGAGCTGTCGCTGCTGGAGCCCGCCGATGTGGACGCCACCATGGCGGTCGTGAGGGAAACCTTCGACGCCTGCGTCGCCCCCGACTACGACCCGGAAGGGCGCGAGCTGTTCGCGCGGGTGGTGACCGCCGATTACTTGCGCTCGCTGCCACACCGGCAAGGTTTCACGCTGGTCGCCAAGCTCGATGGCCGCGCGGTCGGCATGTGCGCCCTTCGCGACGGACACCACATCACCCTTTTCTTCGTGTTGCGCGAATTTCAGGGGCGGGGCATCGGCAGGAAGTTGTTCGATGCCGCCCAAGAACGAGCGCGCCGCAGCTTGCCCTGGCTAACCAAGCTGGAGGTGCACTCGTCGCCGGTAGCGGTGCCCGTCTACCAAGCCCTTGGCTTCACAGTCACCGGCCCCGAGGCAGTTGAGCATGGCATCCGCTACATCCCGATGGAGCGGCCGCTCGTCCCACAATGACGGTGCGCCAGTCCTGCGAGACCTGGCGAGCCGAGGGGTCAACCGGCGGTCTCGAGAAAGCCGCGCCACCAGATGGGCGCATGGCCGGGACGTCCCCAATCCTGCTTACGAAGCGCCAGGGCGCCGACGGAATCCTGCTTGCGAAACCGGGCGAGCGAACGCGAAGTTCCAGTGGTGGCCGCCAACCACTGGAAATCCCGGGAGTTCTCAGACAACCCCCGCGCGGAAAGCCCTCCACCAGGAGCTGCGGTATTGTTTGCTCTCGCAGCTTATTGGTAAGTTCGGCGCACGCGCGAGGATTTCGTGTGGCGCCGGGTATTCAGAAACGGTACTGTTGGGCGTACCTTCTGGAGTACGCCCATGAGCAGAGTTCCATCCATCGTCCCGATCAGCGACCTTCGCGAGGATGCAGCCAACATTCTTGGCCGAATGAGGAAGAGTCACGAACCTGTAGTGATCACCCAGCGCGGGAGAGCCGCGGCGGTCATGGTCAGCGTCGAGGAGTACGAGCGGTCGACGCACGAACGCGAGATCCTTCGTCTCCTAGCGCAAGGGGACAGAGAAGTCGCTGCGGGTAAGGGCTACGAACTCGACGACGTATTCAAGGAAGCCGACCGGATACTGGCGAGATGAAGGTTCGGTTCACGCCGTCCGCGCGATCGCAGTTCTTCGCGGGTCTTGAGTATATCAAGGCAAGCAATCCCCTTGCCGTATTGGCGCTTCTCGCGCGGGCGAAGAAGAGCCTGCGTCGGTTGAGCACGTATCCACAGTCGGGTCGGAAGATTCCAGAATTCCCCGAACTCTCCCACCGCGAAGTGATTGTCCCACCGTATCGTTTCTTCTATCGGGTGGAAAAGCCGACCGTCTGGATCGTCGCGGTCTGGCACGGGGCTCAGCTGCCGGCGGCGCCCATAAAGCCGTTGAAGCGGATGGTCGGCCGCAGACGGCCGCCCACCGCTTAACGGCAAAGCGTTAGCCAGACGAAGATTCATGAAGCGCCAAACTTCACAAGCCATGATCGCATGGGCTGCCCTCGCCGGCGTGGTCGGTTGTGCCTCCCCAGGGGTGCAGAAGGACCAGCCGGTACAGTTTGTGGGAGTCACATTGGACCGGCCTATCTGGTTGCTTGGTTTGAACGATCCATCATGGCTTTTTGACTTTCGAAAGGATTCTGCGGGAGCGAAGATCGCGCTGGTCCCACTCGCCGACGAGGCGTCGAACTTCAAGGTCGCGGAGGAACAGCGGGAGAATTCGGTAGGACGCATGACGCGCGCGCTCCCGCTCTTCATCGCGGAGCGGATTTTTCTCGAAACGAACTGTCGTGTGACCACCAACATTCTCCTAGTCCGGGGGGTGGGGCCCGTTGTGGCGGGAAAGAGATCCTCAATCGACGCGCTACTCCAGTCTCCTCGCGATCAGAAACCTGACGTCATCATACAGGGAGCGATCGTTCGTGCAGAGACCGAATCCAAGCGTTTGGTACAGGTCGACCTCTGGGATGCCATCCAAGAGAGGATCGAGATCAATAGTGGCTATGTCTCCGACGCCGCCACGCTCGGTTCGGGCGCCGGAGATCTAGCGAAGGAGATTATCGATCATCTCGTGACGTCTGGTCGTTGCAAGCGCGTGAATCCACCCCTGTCCTGGGACTCTCCTTCACGCGATCTAATTGACGCCTACGTTGCCGCTCTCGGGCAGCTCCTGATCCAGTCGCTCGCAGAGAACAAATTCGCAAACGCCGAAAGCATTTGGGGCGAACCGGACATGCTGGCATGGTACGAGCATCTTGGAGCCCTGATGCCGAACTCGACTCCGGTGAGGCTAATCCGAATCCGAGGAGTACTCATGAGCAGGCGGTACGGTGGCCAAGGCTGGAAGGCTGCAGCCGATCCGGTTGTGAATGATATGGCGCGTACGCCTGGGGGAACTGACGACATCTACAGACTCTCTCCTCTCGTCTTGTCACGGCTGGGGCGCGAAGACGAATGTCGAGCGCGAAAGGCAGACCTGGCCACATCTAGGGAACCGGCGTATACGGCGTGGCTGGGACGCATCGTTTGCCATGTGCCCGAGTAATTCGCGGGGCGCGCTGGCTAACAAGCCGTTGAAGCGGCCGGTCGGCCGCGGACGAACTGCCAGCCGTTAGCCGGACGAGACATTCCCGTGGACATCGAAATTCGCCAAGCCAACCTGGTCGACATCACTGGTCTCATGGACCTCGTGAAGGCATGCATCGCAAACATGCAATCGCAAGGCATCGACCAGTGGGACGACGTCTATCCCGACCGTGGGATTATCCAGCGTGACGTCGATGGTGGGGCTGTGTTCATCGCTTGCGTCGCTGGAGTGATTGCCGGGATGGCAACGTTGAATGAACACCAGGATCCAGAGTACACCGATGTTCCTTGGCGGTTCCTCGGCAGGCCGGCCGTGATTCATCGCCTAATGGTGGCTCCGGCGGCTGAAGGGAAAGGAATCGCCCGTGCCTTGATGCGATTCCTAGAAGCGCGAGGTGAAGGCCTCGGTTACAATTGCGTTCGTCTCGACGTCTTCGTGCAGAATCCCAGAGCCGTGCGGTTCTACGAACTTTCCTCGTACCACCGTGCGGGTCAGGTGCGGTTTCGAAAGGGGAACTTCTTCTGTTATGAGAAGATCCTCGGGCTGAGCAGCCGAACCAGCCGACGAAACGGACGGGCTTCTCCCTCCGCTCATTGGCAAGTCGTTGATATGGAACGACCCTGCAACGAACCATGAGCTTCCGTCCTTTCCGTTTCTGCCTCCGTTGGGTTGCGATAAAGCGAAGAGTGAGCAGTCGAGGGCTACCCGGTGTAGCCCATCATCTCGGTAACGGGCGAGTGGTCCGGAGGCAGTCGGCCCGGTAATCGAAACACTCCTGTGGGATGTCCGGCAAGCGGCCTCGAGACAAGTCTCGGCCAAGACGCTGGTGCCGGGGCCACCGGCGCGGCAGGATCGGCCCCCATGGGCGAGACACCGATGCGGACCAACCTGCCGGCGCGACTCGACCGCCTGCCTTGGTCGGCCTGGCATTGGCGCGTGCTGGCGGGACTGGGCACGGTCTGGATCCTGGACGGGCTCGAGGTCACCGTGGTGGGTGCGCTGGGCGACCGCCTCACGCAGCCCGGCGGCGGCCTCAGCCTCAGCCCCACTGAGGTCGGCGCCGCCGCGTCTGCATACGTGACTGGCGCGGTTCTGGGAGCCCTGGCGTTTGGATACCTGACCGATCGCCTGGGCCGAAAACGGATGTTCCTGGTCACCTTGGCGCTGTATCTGCTTTCGACCGTCGCCACCTCGCTGGCGATCTCGGCCGCGTTCCTCTTCGCTTGCCGCTTCTTCACCGGAGCTGCCATCGGCGGCGAGTACTCTGCCATCAACTCGGCCATCGACGAGCTCATCCCAGCCCGGGTGCGCGGCACCGTCGATCTGATGGTCAACGGATCGTTCTGGCTCGGCGCCATGGTTGGCGCCGGAGTATCGATCGTGCTGCTCGATCCCGCACATTTCGCGCTCAATGTGGGCTGGCGGCTGGCGTTCGCCCTAGGGGCCGTCCTGGCCATCGCCATTTTGCTGGTGCGCCGCCACGTGCCCGAAAGCCCGCGCTGGCTGCTGCTACACGGCCACCCGGACCAGGCCGAGAGGATCGTCGCTGGAATCGAGACCGAGGTCGCGCGGCAGCGCGGTCCGCTCGCGCCGGCCGATGGGATCATCGAATTGCACCCGCACCGGCCCGTCGGTCCAGTCATCCTCGGGCGAACCCTCCTGCGCACCTATCCCCGGCGCACCGTCCTTGGGCTCGCGCTCTTCATCGGTCAGGCCTTCCTGTACAACGCCATCTTCTTCACACAAGCGCTGGTGCTGAGCAAACATTTCGGCGTGCGTGACGCTAGCGTCGGCTTCTTCATTGTCCCGCTTGCGGTCGGCAACCTCCTCGGGCCGATCGTTCTCGGTACCCTCTTCGATCGGATCGGACGAAAAGTGATGATCGCCACCAGCTTTATCGCCGCGGGCGGGCTGCTCATCGTCACCGGCACGCTATTCCAGGCGGGCGTGCTCAGTGCGACGACATTGACCGCGGCTTGGGTTGCGGTGTTCTTCTTCGCATCCGCGGCAGCGAGCAGCGGGTATTTGACCGTATCCGAGATCTTCCCGCAGGAGATCCGGGCCATGGCAATAGCGCTCTTCTACGCCGTTGGCACCGGCATCGGCGGCATCGCGGGACCGCTGCTGTTCGGCCGGGCCATCGAGATCGGCACGGTGGGCGCCATCGCCGCAGGCTATTACGTGGGTGCCGTCCTCATGATCGCGGCCGGCGTAGTCGAGATCTTCCTTGGGGTGGAGGCCGCCCGCAAATCCCTTGAGCAAGTTGCGCCACCGCTCGGCGTTGTGGTGCGGAGGCCCGGCGGGGGACGCTTACCTCGCCACCCAAAACATGTCCGCAGTTCTGACCGGCGGTACTAGACTGTGGCTCGCCATGAAAAAGATCGCCCTCGCCCACCTCCCCACCCCACTGTGGCACAACCCCGTGCTCGACGAGCTGGTCGGCTGCGAGGTGTGGATCAAACGCGACGACATGACCTCCGGTGCCGCCGCGGGAAACAAGATCCGCAAGCTCGAGTACCTGCTCGGCGATGCCGTCGAACGACGGGCGACCACGGTTCTCACCTGCGGCGGGATTCAATCGAATCACGCCCGGGCCACCGCCATTGCCGCGCGCGAGCTGGGCCTGCGCTCGGTCTTGATCCTCCGGACCGCCGATGGGAAGCCGCCGACCACCGCGACGGGTAACGTGCTCCTGGAGCTCATGGTCGGCGCCGAGCTGCGCTTCGTGACCGTCGAGCAATACGGCCGGCGAGAATCTGTGATGAACGAGGTCGCCCACGCGCTTGATGCCCGGGGCGAACGGGCGTACGTGATTCCAGAAGGGGGATCGAACGGGATCGGCGCCCAAGGATACGTCGATGCCATGCAGGAGGTACGCGAACAGCTCGACCGCAGCGACGGATTTCCATCCAGTTTCGACGCGGTCGCCTTCGCCTGCGGTTCCGGCGGCACCGCGGCCGGATGCGTTCTTGGCGCGCGCGCCTTCGGGGTCGCCCCTCAGGTCCACGCCTTCGCCGTGTGCGACGACGTCGCCACGTTCGAGGCCATCATCGATCGAATCATCTCGCAGGCGTTGCAGATTCGCCCCGCGCCGGGCGCGATGGCCGATAGGTTCGTGCATGACCGGTGGAAAGGACCGGCCTATGGCGTGCCCAGCGAAGAGCAGCGGCAATTCATTCTCGAGGTGGGGCGGCGGACAGGTCTCATCCTGGACCCGGTCTACTCGGGCAAGGCGCTCTTCGGGCTAAGCCGACTCGACCCAAGGCCCAAGCGGGTACTCTTCATTCACACGGGTGGGCTGCCGGGGCTGCTGGCCCAGGCGGAGGCCATGGTTCCGCCCAACCGCCGCTAGGGCAGAGCCCTGAGGTTTGCCAACGAAGGTCGTGACGCCTGCGGTAGACTGCCCGTCATGCGCCCTCTTTCCCGCGTGCTCTGCTTCGCGCTCTGGGTGGCCTCAGCGGCCGTCTGCAGCAAGACAAAGCAGGCGACCGCGCCGTCGGCGCCTCCCGGTCGCGGACCTATCATCGATTCACACACCCTCATCGCGCCCATCGACGAGTCCATCGAGACGGCGTTAGACATCTTTCGCCGCGTCGGCGTGGTCAAGTTCTGCAACAAGAACGGCGGCTACCTGGGCTCGCCCATGTTCGCCGCCACGCTGGAGGTGAAGCATCGCTTGAAGGACAAGTTCGAATTCTTCGCCAACGTGTCTTGGAAGCGCGTCGAGGAGCCGGGCTGGGGCGAATTCGAGGCAGACCGCTTCGAGCGCGAGGTCGGCTTCGGCGCCAAAGGCATCAAGTTCTTCAAGGCCATGGGCCTCGGCGCACGTGACGCCGATGACAAGCTTATCCACATTGATGATGCCCGCTTCGATCCCATCATGGACAGAGCCGCCAAGCTCAATGCCGTGGTCGCCATCCACGTCGGCGATCCCAAGGCGTTCTTCGAACCTCCCACGCCGCAGAACGAACGCTACGACGAGCTGAAGCTGGCGCCCGACTGGAGCTTCTACGGACAGGACTATCCGCCGCTCATGGAATTGTGGAAGCAGACCGAACGCCTCGTCACCCACCACCCAGCCACCACCTTCCTTTTCATCCACCTGGGCATGGCCGAGGACATCGACTACATGGAGAAGCTGCTCGATGCGCACCCCAACGTGTACCTCGACACGGCCGCGCGCGTGCCCGAATTCGGTCGCCATCCGGTGGACAAGGTGCGGCGTTTCTTCACCAAGTTTCAAGACCGGATTCTCTTCGGAACCGACCTGTCCATCTCTCCCGGCCACTGGCAGCTGGGCTCGGTTTCGGAAAACCCGGTTGGCCCCGACGACGCAGTCAAGTTCTACCAGGCCCACTTCCGGTTCTTTGAGACCGACGAAAAGAACATCGATCACCCGACCCCGATCCAGGGCCGCTGGAAGGTGAACGCCATCCACCTGCCACCCGAGATCCTGCGCAAGCTGTACTACGACAACGCGGAAAAGCTCATCTTCGCCCGCAAGGTAACCATCGCGGTCGTAGATCCGATCCAGGGGGCCGTAGCGCGTTAGCCGTCGGACGACGCGCGCCTGCGAACCGGGCAGAGAGCGACGTCCGCGGCGCTGCGATGGATTTCTCTGCGCAGTGCCTGACAGGCCCGATGCAATCGCGTCTTGACCGCGCACTCGGTGATTCCGAGAACCTCGCCGGTTTCCTGCACCGACAGCCCGTCGACATAGCGAAGCACGAAGACCTCGCGCAGCCGCCACGGCAAGGCCGCCACCTTCTCCTGCAGCATCGTGCGCAGCTCCGCGCTCAACATTGCCTCATCGGGGCGCTGAATCCAGCATGAAACGGCGCCACAGTGCGACTCGCCGTTCGGCGCCTTCCGCAGCCGCGTCCACTCCTCGATGTCACCAACCGACGAGTCGTTCTTGCGCCGCTGCTGGCGGAGAAGCATCAGGGCGCTGTTGGCGGTCACTCGATACATCCAACTGCCGAAATGGGCCCGCCCCTCAAAGGTAGGCAGGTGCCGCCAGGCCGAAAGCAGGGCGTTCTGAATCACGTCCTCCTGGTCGGACGGGGTCGCGATGAACCGCGAAACCAGGTAACGCATGTGTCGATCGTGCCGCGAGACAAGCTCGCGAAAGGCAGAGGCATCGCGCGCTCGGGCACGCTCGACCAGCGTGGCGTCGGGACAAGTCACTGAAGATTCAGCAAACATGTAGGCTCTCCTAGGTTAAGTTTGAGCCGAGTATCGCCGCGAACCGCCGTCCGCACAAGACAAATCGGACCCGCTCCGTCCTCTTTGGCTCCTTGAACCTGCCACCGGTCGGACGCACCGGCAGGGTTGAAACTTTGATCGTGACCGGACAGGTTTAGAGGTTTGAGCCGGTATGGTTGGAATTGCCCGTGATCGTCAGACTCACCTGTCCTTCTCGAAGCGTTCCAGCTTTCGGTACATGGGTCTTCGATCGAAGCCGAGGATCTGCGCCGCGCACACGGAGCGGCGGAATCGCAATACGGATGACGTTAATCCTGAAATACAGGTCCTGTCGAAGCGCCCCTCGTCCACCTCGCTTTACAAATCACGGTTCGTGGCCGCGATGACCCGCGCACGAAACGGAACCTCGCTATCGCTACCCACCGGCCGCACGGTTCGGGCTTCGAGCGCGCGCAGCAACTTGGCTTGCATGCCCGCCGGCATGTCGCCGATCTCGTCCAGAAACAGGGTTCCCGATCCGGCTTTGACGATGCTGGGGAATCAGGCTCGCACCAAGCACGCCGGTCTCAAGCCCCAGAAGCCCTTCCTTACCTCGTTTGTCGAGCCAGGTCAGGCGGCCAAGCACGCCGGCATTCAAAGTCAGCGAGGCTGCCGGCTCGTTCATTCGGTAAAGCCCGGCCGGAACGTTGAGGCTGACGTAGAGCCGTACCCGACCGCCCTCAACGATCGCAGACCATCTGGTTCGCAGCCAGCTTGAGCGACTCGTTGTGGGCAACGTTGTAACCGACAAGGCGGACTGGCTTTGCGCTTGAAAAGCGCTGGTTGTGCGGCATGCCTTGAGCATGAGCCCGGAACTGCAGGGACACGCCCACTTCGGAACCATCGCCTCCGCGGCCACCAACCTGCTGCTGGGCTGGTTGGGGCAGCTTGCGGGCCCTGGAATGAACGATACGGTCTTCGGCTCCGTAACATGGAAGGACCTCGCCGTCGCGGCGTTCTTTATCCTGCTAACCCTTCTTCTCAATTGGGTGGCTGTCGTCCTTTTGCGGCGACCGCCCAGCGCTTCGACCGAACCCGCACCCGGCAAGGAATCTCGCCCCTCTTCCCTCCGTGTGGTGGGCAAACCGCTCTATTTTCTGCTGTGGATCTTCGGGCTCTATCTTGCGTCCACGCCCCTTCTGCTCAGAGTCGGACGGGGAGAGGACTGGCGCCTGGTTCTTGGTCTCTTCGACAAGCTGCTCGACATCGGGATCTTCACGGTCTTGCTGTGGCTCGTGTTTCGCCTTACCCACGTGCTCGAATCTGCGATCAAAGCCTGGACGGCGCGGACGACCAGCAAGCTGGACGATCTGCTTGCCCCGGTGCTGGGCAGAAGCCTGCGCGTCGTCGTACCCGTGCTCGGCGTCATCTTCGCGCTGCCCTTGCTCGACCTTCCGGACCGATACGCAAACGTTCTGGCCAAGGCCACCAGCATTCTACTCATCGTGACCGTCGCGCTGATCCTGTCGCAGATCGTGAGCCTAGGCGAAAAGGCGGTGCTGGCGGAATACGACGTCATGGCCGCCGACAACCTCCAGGCACGCAAGCGCTACACCCTGGTTCACGTCATCAGCAAGACGCTGTACTTTCTCATCTCCCTGTTCACGTTGGCGTCGGTGCTGATGCTTTTCAAAGAGGTGCAGCGGTTCGGAACCAGCATTCTGGCTTCCGCTGGCGTCGTGGGCATCATCTTCGGCTTCGCGGCCCAGAAGACCATCGCCAACCTTTTCGCCGGTTTTCAGCTCGCGATGACCCAGCCCATCCGGCTCGACGATGTGGTCATCATCGAGGGCGAATGGGGACACATCGAGGAGATCACCCTGACCTACGTGGTGGTCCACATCTGGGACGACCGCAGGTTGGTCGTGCCGCTGAGCTATTTCATCGAAAAGCCGTTCCAGAATTGGACGCGAAGCTCTGCCGACCTGCTTGGCTCGGTCTTTGTCTGGGTCGACTACAGCCTGCCGCTCGACGAGGTCCGGGCCGCTCTCAAGGATATCATCGAGACCGATCCGCTATGGGACAAGCGTTTCTGGAATCTCCAAGTGACCGACACCTCGGAGCGCGCGATGCAAATCCGCGTGCTGGCAACCTCGGCAGATTCGTCGAAGGCGTGGGATCTGCGCTGTCACATCCGCGAAAAGCTCGTCGCGTATCTGCACGGCCGTCATCCCCAGTGCCTGCCACGGCTGCGCGCCGACCTGGGCGCAACACCTCCCGCCAATCCGACAGTCCCTAGTCGGCCACCGAGCTCTTGACGAGGGAAAAGTACTCTCGATCCTCGGTCACGATGTGACCGTGGATCATCTCGGCAACAACGAAGCTGAGGATGTCCGCAATCAAGATCGATTGGTCGATCGAGTGGTTGCAGATATTCTGGGCGCGTTCCATCAGACGGCGATGTCTCGCGCTGTGGGCCTCGACGTCGGGATAGCCCGCCTGGGCAAGAATTCGCTCTTCGTGCCGAAAGTGCGCATCCACGAAGCCAATGAGTCGCACCAGGGCTGCGTGGACCTCATCGGCCGAGGTCTCCGACCGCGTTGTCATCTCGAGCAGACGGTTGGACTGCTGGAACAGCTCCCGGTGCTCGGCATCGATGAAGGCGTTTCCGCTCGCGAAGCGGGCCTCCCAGGTCAGGTGTACCAGCCCCGAGTTGGCGTCAGTCACCGGCATGGGTGTTGGAATTGAGCACTCGTCGGCAAATGCGATGCGGTTGCGACCGGACTTCTTGGCCACATACATCGCCTCGTCACTCGCGTGGAGGAGAGCCCGCTCGGTCTGCGCATGCGCGGGGTAGAGAGACACGCCGATACTTGCCGAAAGCGAGAGCTGCTTGCCGTCATCCCTGATGAACGGCGTCGCTAACTCCGCGCGGATGCGCTCGGCAACGCGTTCGGCGTCTTCACGTTGTGCCAAGTTGGCCAGCAGCACGACGAACTCGTCACCTCCCAGGCGGGCCGCCGTGTCGTATTCGCGCAAGCAAGAGCCGAGTCGCTGGGCAACCGCCTTGAGCAGCCAATCACCGGTTGCGTGCCCCATGGAATCATTGATTGGCTTGAAGCCGTCCAGATCGATGAACAGCAAGGCGACGCTGCGCCCGTCCCGCTTTGCGCGCGCCATGGCGGACTGCAGCCGATCCCGCAGCAGCCGGCGATTGGGAAGACTGGTCAGCGGATCGCTAAACGACATGTCCCGAAACGCGCTCTCCGTGCGTCGCTGCTCCGTGATGTCCACCGCGGTGGCGACGAGATAGCCAGGGACACCACCAACCTTTCGCGTCAGGTTGACGGTGAGGTCGATCCAAAGAAGCGCGCCGTCTTGGCGCAGAAGTCGTTGCGGGTGGCGATAGGACTGTTCCTCGCCGTGGAGGATCGAGCCGAGATGATGTTGGTAGCTCGCCACTTCCTCGGGATGAAGCAATTGGTCGAGGCGGATGCCAGTTCCGGATAGTGTCTCTTGCGAATGGCCGGTCAGCTCACAGAAAGCCCGGTTCACTTGTCGGAATTGTCCATCCATGTCGAGCAGCGCCAAACCCACTGCGCACATCTCGATTACCTCGTTGGCCGAAATGTCGGACGCTGGGGCGCGCGAGCCGGCCTCCGGATGGGACCACGGTGAGCCTTCGGTGGACGCAGAAACGCCTGCCCCGTCTTCTAAATCCTGGCCAGCCTGGTCAGAGTTCCACATGGCGAGTACTTCAGCCTATCGGAAGCTCGCGGCGATTCCTTACCTGCGCACCGCTTCCGGTGCTCGATAATAAGCCAGACATGCCCTCTGGCGCTAGCAGCCCTTCACGCCGATGTCGCTCCACGTACAGTGTCGCATTCAATTCCACGCACTGGGCCCAACACGCATCACCCGGCGACCACGCGGTCAATCAGCACCTGCAACTCGTCCAGCTCGAAAGGCTTGTCAAGTACCGCTACGGCCCCTGCGCGCTCGGCCTGCTCGTGCAGATTGTCGTCGCCGAATGCGGTGATAAGAATAGCAGGCGGACGCCTGCTCTGACGGGCCAGAGTCGCCAGAACGTTGATGCCCGTCCATCCGGGCATACGCACATCGGATACCACCACGTCGAAAGCTTCGGCCGCCGGACTTTCGGCCAACGATCGCACCAAGTGTTCCAGCAGCTCAGCGCCGTCCTGGACGGCGGTCGCCCAAACCGAACCTTCCCAGCCGGCCGCTCCAATACCCGCGCCCCATCCTGCCGTCGCTGCTCAGTCCAAGCTGGAACCCGGCCACTCTGTAGAGAGCTTCGATTGCGTGGACACAGTTGGTTTTCCACCTGCCGGCCAGCGCTGGACATGCGTCGACGGAAAGTGCGGGCACGCCAAGCTTCCCAGCCTGGAAGGCACCGAGCAAACCACGGCCCGGGATTCTAGCTCCACGCCACCAAGCGACACAAAAGCCGGAAAAGAAGAGGGGTACGTCCAAACACCACTGGCCCCGTCTACAGTGGCGTAGCATTTTGTCAAAAGAGACGAAATGCCACCGGTTGCGACTGGCCAATGAGTCATCGGAGTTGTGGGTCATCCTGCCGCTTTCGTCGCCTTCCTTGGTGACTCGAGATCCAAGAGGGCGATAAGGCGCTCTACGGCCCTGGCGGTGACTGCGATGTCACAAGCAGGCGTCTGGGCTAGCAGCTTTTCCACCGCGCTCTCCACGGTTCCTGCTAGGGGTTGGTCCAGTCGACGTCCCTTCACCGAAAGCCCGAGCAAAGCTCGCCTGCGGTCCCAGGAGCCAGCCTCCCGCATGAGCAGCCCCTTCTCCGAAAGCCGCCTCGTGGTTGCCGACACGGTCCCGCGATCGAGACAGAGGAGCTCGGCAAGCTGTCCCGGAGTGATTCCCGGGAACTTGCCCACGCATCGCAACAGCAACCGTTGCTGAGCGGTGATTCCCAGCCGCCGCTCCATGCGAAGCGAAAGCGCCTCCATCGCGTGATTCAGCCTCCACATCCGGCGCAAAAATCCAAGGCCGCCGCTCAAAGGCAACGACTGTGCCGTCCGCGCTTTCATCGAGTGACACCCGGCTTTCGCGCCCTGAGCAAGCGTTCCAACACCAAGTCGATCTCCGGTTGCCCGCGCAGATAGTACTCCGCGGCCGACTCCGCGGTTCGGCCCACCCGCACCGTCGTCAGGCGTCCTGGTTGGTCCAACCGAAAGACATCCTCGTCGGTGGCATCGTCGCCGAAGTAAAGGGCGGTGTCGGCCCCCTCTTGCTCACGAAGGGAGAGAAGCGCGTCCCCTTTCGTCCTGGCACGCGCCGGCAGCACGTTCACAACGCACTTGCCAGGAATTGCGCGCGCGGCGACCGGCATGCGCAAGAGCGCAGCTTCAATTGCGAGGCGCGCTTTTCGACGCTCGCGCGAGCGTCGAAAGTGCACGCTCAGCGACCATGCCTTGTCCTCGATCTCAATGCCGGAGTGCCGGGACAGCGATTCCTCGAGAAACCTCCGCATTCGCTCGACCACCTTCGGGAAGCCAGACCGACTTGCGTCCGACTCCATGCCGTGATTGCCGACGACGTACTTCACGGCCGCTGTTCCCAGCGTCCTGCGCACGTCGGTGGAGCTTCTGCCGGAAATCACCGCGCAAGGGTAGCGGCGGCAGATCTGACGAAACAGCGCGGTTGTCCCAGGGGACATTCTCGCGCGCTCGCGCTCGGCCACAATCGGAGATAGAGTTCCGTCGTAGTCGAACGCCAGCAGTCCCTTGGACCAGGCGAACTGGTCGAGGACTTCGATGTTGCTCTTGGCCAGGAGGTACTTCACGCTGCTGCCACGTTTCTTTCTTGATATGATTGGATATCCAATCATATCATCCAGAAGACGAGGCAACTTGTCACACGTGACAATTTGCCACGGAACCGACACAGCTGGCCTGAGGGATCGACTTGCCGCGGCTCCGGCAGTGCGCAACCTATCGCGTGAGCCCTGCCCGTTCGCCGACGCCCGCAGCGGAAATCCGCGGCGGCTCGGTGCGGCTCGGCGCGGCCCGATAGCGCTTGCCCGAGCTTTGCACGGCCACGTCGAAGAACTCCGGCGCGATCCTCCAGGCTTTGACCAGGCCACCGCGGCCGGGTGATGCGCCCAGGCGTTCCAGCCCTTGTGGGGACAGCGGGCGCCTCTTGCCGGCATCGCGCCGCCGATTGAAAACCCCGTTGCGCCACTGAAAGACCTCGTCCAGCTTTTCAGCGTACGTGAACGCGTGGTTGTTTTCCCCATAGTAGTCGTCGAAGCGACCGCGGCCCAGGTAGACCGCATTGGAGCCTTCGTATCCGACTTTTCTGCTCGACCCCGGATCGGTGTTGAGAAAGTATGTCCAATCGCCCGGAACGAAGTTCTTGGGCGCGACGCCGTGGAGGATGGACAACAACTTGCCGGGCCGATAGGCGTCCTTGGGATCGTAGTCCGACTCGAAGCTCCAAGCACGTGGAGGCTCGACGTCGTAAAGGGGTTCGTGATCGGAAAGCAGACGGGCCTGAATCCATTCCTCTGCAGTCGCAGATTCGTGAACGCGAGCGTAGAAGTCCAATACGCCCTTGATCATGACCAGCTTGGTGGCGGTGTAACACCCGATTGCATACGACCGCTGATTGACGAACACGTCGTCGATGGCTCTTCGCAGTGGAACGCCGTACTTGAGCGTACCGCGGTTCCAGTACGTCGCATTCCATTCCGCCGGACCTCCATTGGGCCACCCCCAGCGCACGTTCTCTGCCCATGCGACGGTGTTCTGGCGGAGGGCCACGTGCTCGGAGAGAACCTCCACGCTGCACGCCGGCCCTCTCAGCTCGGTAAGCCGTCCATGCTGCATTAGCGCCAGCAGGATCTCCTTGCGCGAGACGGTCGAGACCGTCGGACTGGGCGAGTCCCCAACGGATCCAGGAACCAAGACCAGCCTTTCAGGCGAAAGATTCATCGCCGGCCGGTCACCGAAGTCCAGCGTCGAGGTATCGTCCGCGGGCGTGGCCAACGTGTAGACAAGAACCCCTTCTGCGGGTCGCTCGGTGAGCACGACCAGTTCATCTGTAATTTCCAGGGACCTCAGATAGGCGGACATGGCCAGCTTGATCTGGGGAAGGTCGCCGCGCTGACAAGAGAACCTCACGCCCTCATCGCCGTGTAGGTAGCCGGCCGGGACAGCGGTCGGATGTTGCAGGGGTGTGAGGCGGGCAGGTATTCCTGCTAGGGCCCGCGTAGTCGTCAACCAAAGGAGAATCGGAAAGAGACTGCGAGCGATGTTCTGTCGTCTGAGCGACCCCGACACGTGGTCCAGTCTACGCAAGCCGCATGCCACGCCAGGACGCATTCCTTCGCAGGAGTCGAGCCGCTGATACCCGAGGGATTGAGCGTCCAGCCTGTCGCCTACCCTCGCGCCCGTGCGATTTCCGCAGAAACACCCGGCGGAATCCGCGTCTGTCGCCGCACACCGGACAACATCAATCTAGCGCCAACCTCTCTAGAAGAGCAGACCCCGAGCCGCCCCTGCGGTCTTGACAGGGCCAACATGCGTCGCACAATGAGGGTGCCTTGACATCCGCTAGCCCCCAAGAATTGGAAGCCCAACGCCTGGTCGGAACGACTCTCAGTGGCAAGTGGACGCTCGATTCGCTCATCGGCATGGGCGGCATGGCGAGCGTGTACGCAGCTTCCCACCGGAACGGCCGCCGCGCCGCCGTGAAGCTGCTGGCCGCGGAGTTCAGCAACATGCCTCAAGTTCGCGAACGCTTCCTGCGCGAGGGCTATGTGGCCAATCGCATCGGCCACCCTGGGGTGGTCGGCATTCTCGACGACGACACCACGGAAGCCGGTCGGGTCTACCTGGTGATGGAGCTTTTGGAAGGCGCGTCCCTGCTTGAGCGAATCAACACCCGCTCGCTCAACGCCGCGCAGGTCGTGTTCATCGGCGAGCAAGTTCTCGAACCGCTGGCCACCGCCCACCGTCGCGGCATCATCCATCGCGACATCAAGCCGGGCAACGTCTTCGTCTGCCAGGACGGTCGGGTGAAGGTGCTCGACTTCGGCCTGGCCCGCGTGCTCGAAGGCAACGACCTCGAACCCACCCGCGACGGGCTGGTGCTGGGGACCGTTCCTTACCTGTCTCCCGAGCAAGCCATCGCCAAGCGGGACGCGGTCGACTGGCGCAGCGACATCTACGGCGTGGGCGCAATGCTGTTCTACGCACTCTCCGGCCGCTATGTGCACGAGGCCGGAAGCCAGCTCGACATGCTGATGGCCACCATCAAAGAACCCGCGCGCTCCCTCGCAGCGGTGATGCCGAGCGCGCCGCCCAAACTGATCGAGCTCGTGGACCGGGCGCTCAGGTACGAACCCTCGGCGCGCTGGCAGTGCGCGGAAGACATGGGCCATGCGGCGAACGCGGCCTTCGAACAGCTGACCGGGGCCACCATTCCTGAAACCCAACGTATCGATACCGACGGCCAGGCGGGATGGACGCGCGCTGCGGTTCCACCCGCGGGTTCCGGCCCGAGCCCATCCGGCGTCGACGTCGTGATCAACGACGCTTCCCTGTGCGTGAGCGTGGTATTCGAGCCAGATACGCTCGTCAACACGCAAAGTCCGGTGGGCGATAAGAAATAGATCCGCGGTACCCTACGATTTGGGTGTCGGCAAGATCTCGCGGCAGGATCGCGCGCGATCGGCACCCGTGGGACCTGCGAAGGGCGCCAAGGCTTCGGCAAAGGCCGCCATGTCGGCGAATCGTTGGTCGGGCAAAAGACGCAAGCAGCGTTCCACCACGGCGGCGAACTCCTCGGGCAGGTCTGGGCAACGAACCTTCACCGGCACGAAGTCAGCCGTGAGCACCTGGACGCAAACGCGCGGCAGCGACGTCGCGTCGAAAGGCAGACTGCCGGTGGCCATGCGGTAAAGCACGGCCCCAAGCGACCATTGGTCCGCGCGAAAATCGGCTCTTCTCGCCGAACGCATCTGCTCGGGCGCCATGTAAAGCGGCGAGCCCACCGAGGTCTGGGTCCGGGTGAGGCGCTGCTCGTCAGGCCCATCGGGGTCTAGGATCTTGGAGACTCCGAAATCTGCAATCTTCAACAAGTCGGCACCGTCGGCCTGGCGGCGAATGTGCAAGTTGGCCGGCTTGATGTCGCGATGGAGCACCCCCATGCCGTGCGCGGCGGCGAGCCCCTCCGCGACCTGGAGCGCAAGATCACTCGCCCGAGCGAGCGGCAGGCTCTGGCCTCCGGCGAGCTCTTTGTCCAGCGTCGTGCCTGCAAGCAGCTCCATCACCAGGTAGGGCGATCCCGAAGCAAGCTCGCCCACGTCGAAGATCCTGACCACGTGCGGACTCTGAATGCGCCCGGCCGCCGTGGCCTCGCGCAAGAATCGCTTTGCGGCCACTGGATCTCTCGCCACGCTGGGGCGCAGGAATTTGAGCGCGAACACAGCATCGCTACCGACCGGCGTGACCCGTACAACCACGCCCATGCCACCCGCGCCGAGGACGCGATCGACCCGATACTTGCCTGCGAGGACTTCGCCCTCGGGCACGTCATCCTCACGCAGCCCAGCGGTCCATTGCAGGCTAGCCATCGACTGGCTACGGTAGCAGAAAAGCCGGCTCTTGGGATCGCCCCCGGCCGGCGTGTCTGCGAACCGTTGTCGAACGATTGCGTGCGCAGTCGTCCCGGCATGCCGGGTGGCACCGTCACCGCGAAAGAATGCCTCTCGCTTCCGCAGCGTAGGGTCCCTCTGGAAAGCGGTGCAGGTACTGCTGTGCTTGCGTGCGTGCGCCGGCGCTGTCGCCCGAGCGCAGCCTGGCTTCCATCAGGCGGCCGAACGAATCGCCCATCAACGGCCCGGTCGGCTGCTCGCGCAGGTAGGTTCCGAACCAACGGCCCGCTTCATCGTAGGCATGCTCACGTTCGAAAGCGATGCGGCCCAAGGTGAACGCCGCCGTCCCTGACTCCATCGAGCCGGGGAAGCGCTGCCGCAGGACGCGCAAAGCGGCGACTGCGCGCGAGGACGGGCCGAACAAACGGGCGGCGTCGGCGAGCGCAAGCAGCTCCCGCGCCGTCGCGATCTGGCAGACCCTCTGAAAATTCCCTCGTTCCGCCGCGTGCAGAGCTTCCGACAGACGTCCAGACGCCAGAAGCTCGCGCCAAAGCGGCTCCCCCCGTGCAGCCCTGGTGGGCGACAAAGGGTTATCGGCGGTAGCGTTGCTGGAAGGACGCTCGTCCAAGAGCGGACGCGGCCAGGCCGGCACCTCCGTCGGGGCGCAGGACAAATCGATCCTCTCCCCGACCGACACTACCTTCGGAGACTTTTGACAGCCACCTGACACGACGACCTGCCCCTCCTCGGTGCTCAAGCTGAACGACTGATCGGCCGCGTAGTAGGCCATCTGGAATCGAGTTCCCGTGACAGCCACACGGTAAGGACCGGCTTCGAAGCTCCACCGGGTCTTTCCATCTTTGCGATGTACGATGTTGGCGTCGAGCACACCGTCCTCGACCAGGATCCGCGCGGTGGTGCTTTCGAGGGTGAGCACCCGCAACCTGCCGCCCTCGTGGAGCAGGAGCTGGCTGCCCTCGGAGAAGCGCAGTGGCGTTGCCACACCGGCCGGGGATTCGACAACGTCCCCGAGCTGTCCGGGGCGAGCCTCACCGACCTGGAAGGTCACCGGTCGCATCCAGAACCAGACGCCAGCCGCGCAGGCCCCAACAGAAGCCGCGAAAAACAACGACAGCCAGCGCCCCAAACGCCGAGGCGAACGGCGCTCGGTCGTGACAGCATTGCGACGGGAGACCTCTTCAAGAAAGACAGCCCGCCCACGGCGAACCATGTCGCCCGCGGAGTCCTCGGCCGCGAGAGCCTCACGCACCCGCCTGCCTAGGCTTTCTAGGTTTGCGTCTGTTCGTTCCATCGCGTCCCATCCTCCAACCACTGGGCCAGTGAAGGCCTCTGGCGAGCGGCTTCCAGAAAACGCTTTTCGGCTCGAGCAAGCCTGCGCTTGAACGTGGCCAGCGACGTCTCGCACGCCTCGGCCGCTTCAGCCAAAGTCATACCGTGGACATGGCGCGCCACGAACGCCAGTCGTTGTTCCAGCGCCAATCGGTCCAGGAGTACATACACCTCGCGCAGGGCGCGTCGAGCGTCGGACGAAGGCTGCTCCATCTGCCAACTTCGGGTCCTTTCGGGTGAAAACAGCCGCAGCCAACTTCGTCTCGCTCGCAGACGGATTTGTGCACGAGCAACGAAGATCGCGATCGTGGTCAGCCAGCTGGATAGCTTGTCAACCTCGCGCAGGTTCTCGATTTGATCGAGCGCGCGTATGAACACCTCCTGCAAGAGATCTGGGATGTCGTCATCCGGTCCCAGGGTTGATCGGAGCGTCAGCTGGACGTGCCCCGCGTGTCGGTCGTACAGAGCCGCAGCCGCACCGGGATGACCCGCACGAAGCGCTTGAACCAGCGCGGCGTCGTCTCCGACGAATGTTAGCGGCGTGAGCATCTGAGCAGAGATCCTAAGCGATTCCCGCGCTGGGTGCGTTCATCCCGGACGTGATCCTCGCGCGGTCTATTGCCCTTTTCATTCGGTAGTGTCCACTGCAAGCTAAAATCGGCTCAGGCAGGCCAACCGGGCCTCTACGCCCCACCGGCCAGCAGCACGAAATTACGAACGTCGTAACTTTTTCCTGGATATGCTTAGACTAGCGCTACTCACCATGCGGCCCTCCCTGCGGGCATTCCTCTTCGCCGCCCTTTCTGTCGCGGCAGCCGCGCCCATCGCGTACCTGGGCTCGAGCCAGACCGCCCGCTGGAGAGACGTGCAACGCCGCGGTGCGGACAAGGACCTGCATTTCGCGGCGCAGAGCCTCGCACGCACGATCGGGCAAGCCATCGACACCGACGCCCGCGAGATTATCGCCGTAGCAAACACGGTTGCGCTTGCCGGGATGACGAACCGAGAGCTCTCGGAAAGCCTCCTTAAGCAACATTGTTCCACCTTCCCGTCCTGTCTGGGTTTGAACCTTTCGTACGCGGACGGCATGCCATTCGCGATGGCGCCTGACTCCCACCCACCCGCCGGCCACTTGGCGAAACAGGGGGACCGCGACTACTTCCGGCGCATGCTCACAACCGGCCACGCCACGGTATCTGGCGTGGAGCTGGGAAGGATGACCAAGGTTCCGACTATCCATATTTGCGCGCCGGTTTGGTCGAATCCCCTGGCCGAGCAAAAGACGATCATCGGTGCGGTCGTCGGCGCAACCGGCCTCGGGTATCTGCAGGAACTGACCAGCAGGGCGGTGGACGCATTTGGCGATATGCAGGCCCAGGTTCTAGACGGGGCTGGCCGCGTGGTACTCGATTCGAATCCGGCCGGCGCGCAGGCTCTGAGCGACGAGTCCCGCAATCCGATGTACGAAAGCGTTCCTGACAGCGGCACCACCCTGCGTGACGGACGCAACCAGCAAGGTGTGCCGGTTCGTGCCGCCCTCGAACGGGTACATGAGCACGGTGTGGGCTGGACCGTCGCCGTCATGCGACCGACGAGCGAGATCGAGGAACAAGCCAAACGCGTGCGGGTAAGCGTGCTCTTGACCATCGTCGCGGCGCTGTTGCTCGGTTTCGTCTTCGCCTACGTCCTTTCATCGTGGTTGGCGCGACCGATCACCAAGCTCGCTCGCTACACAACCCAGGTCGCCGACGGGACCTCCGTCGCAATGCCGATGCTGGGGCGCTTCGATGCCCGAGAGGTCACCGACCTTGTGGAACACGTGTTCGCCATGGTTTCGAAACTGCAGAGTCAGGCCGATGCCTTACGCGAACGAGAGAAGGAGCAGGTCATGCTCGCGCGAGCCCGCAAGGAGCTTGATATCGCGGAGCGAATCCAGAGCGGAATCTTGCCCAAGCACTTCGACCTGCCAGGTTTCCAAACCGCCGCACGGATGAAGCCCGCGGAGGCGGTCGGTGGCGACTACTACGAAGTGCTGCCGACCGAGTCCGGATTCTGGATCGCCGCAGGCGATGTTTCGGGCCACGGACTCAACGCCGGGTTGGTCATGCTGATGCTACAAAGCGCCCTCGCCGCGCTGGCCATCTACACCCCGAACGCGCGGCCGGCCGAAATCTTGGCCGCAACCAATCGACTGTTGGTCGAGAACATTCGCTGCCGGCTCGGCGGAGACGACCACGTCACCTTGGTGCTCATGCACATCTCGCTGGATGGCAACTTCGTATTCGCCGGCGGGCACGAGCCATTGCTGGTGCTACGAGCCGACACCGGCAAGTGTGAAGTCATCGACACGCTTGGACCCTGGATGGGAATTCTGCCTGACATCGGCAGGAACCTGACCGAGCGGCGCGGCCGGCTTGAGCATGGCGATTTGCTCTTGCTTCACTCCGACGGCATCGTCGAGGCCGGCGCCCGGAACCACCAAGCCTACGGTCTGGAGCGTCTGTGTGCGGCCGTTGAGCGGCTCCACGACCAGCCCGCCGAGATCATCTGCCAGGAGATCCTGCGCGAGGCCGAGGAATGTTCTTCCGGCAAGTGCGAGGACGACATGACCGTGGTGGTGGTTCGGCGAGACAGAGCGTGTGAGCGACTACGGACTATGGTCCCAGAAGATTCCGAGCAAACGCGGCGTGTGGGCCCGTCGGGTAGCGCTGCAGATAAGATCGCGCCGCCGCCCGGGCGCTCTCCCTGTCCGTGAACGCGAGCGATTCAAGCAGGCGTCCTTCTGCCTCACGATTCAACACTCCCCTGGGACGCTCGTCGAGGTAGGTGCGGAACCAGCGGGCCGCCGCCGCAGGGTCGCGGCGGTTCTCCGCGGCGATGCGCCCAAGCAAATACGCAGCCACGGCCGCGTCGTCGCTTCGGCTGAAGCGATCGCGGGTCGCCTTCAGTGCCTCCTCGGCGCGCGCCGGGCGCCCGGCATACCGCGCGGCCTCGGCCAACGAGAGCAGGTCGGATGCAGACGACTGCTGGCAGATGCCGTCGAATCCCTTTCGTTCGGCCTCTTCCAGCGCGTCTCGGTAGTGGCCGGCCTGCGCCTGCTCAAGCCACGACGGCACGACCGAGTGTTGCCCCGGCGGCTTTCGCCTTATGCCGGCCGGCCCCAAATCGAGTGGCGTGGGCCAGGTCCCGGGCGGCGCCGATCGCACATCGGAGGCTGGCGCGGGTAAAGCCGCCACGGGCTGCGAAGCCGCCCCCTTGGGCCCGCCGGCCGCCGCAAGCTCGTGAACAGCGCCCTGCTCGAAGGCGACGGATTGGCCTTCACCCACGTCGACCGGTTGGCTGAGAAGCCCGCCGCTCACGCGCACGCTGCCCTCCTCCACCGCCAGCGAAAAGCCGCCCCGCTCGGGATGCCAATCGATGCTAAAGCGCGTGCCCGTGACGGCCACGGAATAGCTGCCCGCGCGCACCGTCCAGCGGGTCGTGGCGGTATGCTTCACTCGTATGGACGCGTGTCCTCGCTCTAGCTCGAGATTGGCGCTGGCCGGCCCCACTGCGTCGGTGCGCATGCTCGCGCCGGATGCCAACACCACGCGCGAGCCATCAGCGAAGTCGACCGCGAGATCCAACATCGACGCTGCAATTCGCTGGCCGGCCTCGGCCCGAACCCGCGCCATCGTCGAAGAACGGCCGCCCGACCAGGTTCGTACCCCGATCGCTGCCCCGCCGACCAGCAAGACCGCGAGCAGCGAAACTCTTGCGATCCGACGGCGATTGCGTCTTTCCCGTGCCCGAATCAAGAGATACTCGCCCACCCCGCGGGACGGCGGACTTACATCCTTCGCCAGATCCGCAAGGCTTCGATCTTGAAGGCCTGCCAGATGGCGGCCGAGCTCGTCCAGGTCAGTCACGGATTCTCTCCTCGGTTGTCGGCGAGCCACCTCTGGAGGGCCGGATGTCGTTGCGCTCGCGCCAAAAAACGCCGTTCCGCCCGCGCCAGCCTGCGCTTGATGGTCGCAAGCGAACAGCCGCAGGCGCTGGCCACATCCTTCAGCTCCATGCCGTCGAGTCTACGAAGTGACATTGCGATCCTCTCATCCGCAGGCAACCCCTCCAAGATAGCGCAAGCAGAGCGCAACGCTTGGCGCGCTTCCAAGTCCGGCTCGGCCTCGAATATCACGTCGTTGGTACGCTCGATCAGATCGCGCGGTTCGACCAGGAATTGGAGCCATCGACGCCGCTGACGGCGGCGGATCATGTCCGACGCCGTGCACACCGCGATCCGAATCAGCCAGCTTGGCAGCGCCTGCGGGTCGCGCAAAAGTCGCGCCGAATCCAGGGCCCGAATGAAGGTCTCCTGCATTGCGTCTTGAAGCTCGGAATCGACACCCAAGATGCGGAGCAACGTGCGTTGGACGAGCGGCCGGTAACGCTGGAACAACATGGCTGCGGCTGCCGCGTCGCCGCGCCGAATCCCGGCAACCAGGGCGTAGTCGTCGATGAGGGCGGCTGTGTCCTCTGGCGCCTTGGCGGAAGCTTCGGGGCGGTAGCTTCCGACGCGCACAAGTTGAAGGTCGGCCATCGTACCTTCAAGTCGTCTCGATGCTTTACTTCGGCTCATGAAATCCCCGCGAGCCGCAGGACTGGCCCCAGGGCATGATCATCGGCCGGCAATGAATGATCATGGCCCGTCAGATAGCGTAATAGTGTTTGATAGGGCACGTTACACCAACTGTCCAGTAAGTGGATGCACCATGCTGATTCTTGGGCCTTCTTTTCCGACCGCCGCAGTCCGCGCTCGAAAACCGGAGAAACATGCGTAACGGTTGGAGATCTATCGTCGCGCGGTGCCTCTGCCTGCCAGCCCTGCTGACTGGTTGCAACAACCCCGGCACGGAAACCATCGTCGCGCACGAGACGGGACTCTCACGCGGCTTGGATGATTTCTAGGACTGGCAGCCGACCGGCTGGAAGACCTTCGTCATGCTGTTAGGGCAGACTGTGCCGCTTCAGCACCGGCCAGGCGATGCCGGCGTTGCCGGCCTCCAGGCCGCCACCCTGCTTCGAGCAGAGAATCACCTCTGCGTCGTCCTGGCAGCTTGGATAGGCCGAGCACCCGTTGCTGTCGCCGGCAGACGGCGTCCCAGTGCACTGATCGAGCTCGCCCCACTTCCGGAACGTCGCCTGTGCGCCGAGAAAAGTGACGGGCATGCCGTCAACCACGGAAGACAGCCCCCCAGCGTACGGCACGAGCGGATCTGCGGTACCACGAAACGAGATCACGGTGACAGGGCGCGAGGGCAGGCAGTCCCCGACGTTTTCTGCCAAGAGGTCGAACGCCGCAGGCGCGACCGCCGCGAATGCATCGGCAGCGTGACAGGCCAGATAGTAGGCCATGCCTCCGCCGGTCGCGACACCCACGGCGTAGACCCGCTTGGGATCGACGCACGCGATGCTCCGCACCTGCTCCACCAGGGCTCTGGCAAAGGCCACGTCGTCCACGTTCGCCACGCAACAGGGCCCCACGTTCCAGGCAGTCCCCGACGGACCCTTGAGGCCGTTCGGAAAAGCCATGACCACCCCCTCCGCGTCGGTCTGCGCCGGATACGGCGAGTTCGTTCGCTCGCCCGTTCCTGAGCCACCCTGAGCGTGGAAATCGAGGATGAGGGGCACAGGCGCGGCGCCGTCGTATGCCGACGGGATGTGGAGCACATAGGAACGCGTCGTAGAGCCCACCTGCACCGTCTGGTCTGTGTCGCCGGCCTTGAGCGCCGGCGATGGACACGTCACCAACCCGCTGCCGCCCGCTCCGCCAGCGCCAGTAAGGCCGCCATCACCGGGAACCCCGCCGCCCCCACCCACGCCGCCGGTGCCAGCCACGCCGCCGCGGCCAGCATCCACGGCAGCGTCGCCGCCCGAGGCACCGCCGGCGCCGAGACCGGCCTCGACCGCAGCACCAGCGTCAAACGCTGGCGCCGGACCGATGGCGGTGAGGCTCGCGCGAGAGCAACCGGCAAGCGCGAGCGCGAGACCGAGCAGACCAACTGCCGAGCGACCTTGTCTCATAACCAAGCCCCCAGGGTGAGCGTCAAGAGTAGGTTGGGATGCGCGGACGTGGCAACCACGTCATCCAAGAAATGAATCGCCGGATAGGGCTCAGCCATCTGCCCGTGCAACGCCAGCGAGACGTACAGGCGGTCGCGCAGAGGTACCGTCGCGCCCGCGCCGCCATCCAGCAAGAACGACCATGTCGCCTGGTCGCGGCCCTGGTTGATCGCGTCGGCGGCGCGCCCTTCCACCGAGGTATGGAGGCCGCCGGCCGAAAGAGTCAGAAACGGACGCACGCGACGGGCGTCGCGAAAACGGATCACACCTCCCAAGGTCACGAATTCTTGCGAGACTTGTGCACTGCCGAGCGCGGCCGCGACGGAAGGGCGGGTCCCGAAACCGGACGCCGTCGCCACGATCACGAAGCGAGCGCCCAAAGCGACGCAGAGCTCGGCCAGCGGCGACAGGTACGATCCGATTCTGTCAAAGCCTGTCACCCCTGCTCCGCCGAGAGCGACGCCGATGCGCTCGGGGCGCGATGCTGGTCCTTCCAATTCCGCAGGACGATCGACGGCGGGCGGAGGCGGCAGCGTGCTGTCTTTCCGACGACCGTTCGCGGTCAGATCGATTTCGAGAAAGCTCGACCGCAATAGCTCGATGGCGCGAATGGCGAGCGTCTCTTGCGAACGCACGGACCTCACCTCAAAGGGCAGACTGCTCATCACCGACCGTCCGGTAACCTTGTCAATCGCCCAGACCTGGACGGAGGTGGGAGGAGACGCGCTGTCGCCCACAAGCGCAACCACCGCATCGGCGGCGCGCGGCTCGGCCAAACGCTCGAGCGAACTGCGGCTCGCGATGCCGTCTGGCAAAGTCGCATCGACGATCTCGACTGCGAATCCAGCCGCCAGCAATTCGCCCCGGACCCGCACCACGGTCTCTGCCATGGCTCCGGACGGGTTGGCCGGCTCGCCAATGACCACCGTCACCGCGTGCGCCGACGCAGCCCAACACAGCGATGTCAGGATCGGAATGGCGAGGGCGGCTCGACCCACTTTGAATGCCGTCATGGACCGCGGCGCAACGCCCGCGCCGATCCGGCGTAGGTGCCGGTCGGAAAGCGGCGAAGGTACTCCTCGGCGAGGGGCCGCGCGCGCGCGGCACCTTCGTTTCGGCTGATAGCGATCATCTTCCGTCCAAGGGCCTCCGAGGCATAGGTACCCGTCGGTGCACGGGCCAGGTACTCATCGTACCATCGCAGGGCCTTGCTTGCGCTCGGCTCGCTCGATTCCTCAATCCGCCCGAGCAGGAAGGTGGCATCCAGGGCACGCACCGAAGTCGGGAAGCGCCGGCGTTCCGCAAGCAGGGCTTCGCGCGCAAGATTGGTCCGGCTTCGGTAGCGGGCCGCATCGGCCAGAGCAAATAGCTCTTCGCTGGTCGCATTGGCCAGCGTCGACCTCACGCCCGCGCGCTCCGCGTCGGCCAAGATGCGATCCCACTTGCCGGCGGCGACTGCTTCGGCCCAGCGCCGTTCCCCATCTAGCCTGGTTGGCACCGTCGGCGACAAGCTCGCTGGCGAACGTACGGCAGGCCGCTCTGGGGTGGTAAGCGGCGTGCCGTGTGCGGAATCGCCCGCAGCCGGCACCGAATCCACCGCCCCGAGATCGGTCCAGACGTCGTCCGGCTTCTGTTCCGTGATGAAAGTTTCGGCCTTCGGCAGGTCGACGACCAGGCGCTGGCCAGCTCTCAGCTCGATCTCACCGCCGGACATGGGCCCTGATACCGACACGCGGCCGTGTCGCAGCCTTAGCTCGAATCGCTCGGTGCCAGCATTCCACGACACCGTGAAGACGGTTCCCTTCACCTTCACGAGGAACGGCCCAACATCCACCAGCCACCGCGCCTCCGGCCCAGGCGTGACTTGGAAAGAGGCCATCCCTTGCTCGATCGCGATGCGCGCGCCCAGGTTGTCCACTGTCCGGAGTCGGCCGCGGGTTCCCGGCGCGAGCATAAATTCTGTTCCCTCGGTGAAGAGCAGCTTCATGCCGGCGCCGCCGGTCTCGTGGAGATAGCCACCGTCGCTCACTCGTCCGCCTTCGATTTGGTAGGCCAGCGCGGGCGGAGGCGACGAATGGAAGCGCAAGCGAGAGATCGACGCCGCGACCAGCGCCACCGCCACGCAGGCGCTCGCCGCGACCAACGACCAACGCGCAACCAGTTTCCGTCGCGATCGGTGCTCCGCGAGCCGCGCCGAAACGCTACGCCACCCGTCGCCCAGTTGCGCTGCGGTCGCAGGCTGCACGCTGTCCCGCGCAAGCTCGACGACGGCGCCCAGCGCCGCACCTTCCTTACTTTCGCCTACTTGCAGTGTCATCGGTTCCACCCCTTGCCATCAAGAAGACCGGCCAGGCCCGGATCGGCACCCATCCAGCGCGACAGTTTCTCGCCTGCGTGCTCGAGCGAGCGCTTTACCGTCGAGGCCGAAAGATCCATGGCGGCTGCGACTTCGTCGATGGTCATCGATTCAAGATGACGGAGCGAAAACACCAGACGATCGCGCGACGACAGACGGTCCAGAAGTCCGTAGAATCGCCTCAAGATGTCGCGCGATTCGACGTCGATCGTGCCGTGGACGGCGTCGAAGTAGGTTTCCGGGGCTTGGAACGACAGCCAACCGCGAGTTCGGCGGCGGCGCAGCTCCCACTTCAAGATGCGGATGGCAAACGAAACCACGAAGCTGCGCAAACTGTCGGGCTCCCGCAGGGTCTTCGCGCGCAAGAACAGGCGGTAGAAGACCTCTTGCACGATATCGTCGGCTTCCGATTCTGATCCCAGCGTTCGCGCCGCCATCATGAAGACCATCGGCGCAAAGCGATTCCAAGTCTCGGAAGTGGCCCAGGCCGCGCCCGCTGCCAGTCCGCGGCCCAAGTCCCCGTCGGTAACGCCGCGGCCGTCCGTATCGGACACAAGCGACAATGAGATATGCGGACGTTGCGTCAACATGATTCGATTAAGCAGCGGGCGAATCTACCTCACAGTAGCAGGCGGCCCTCCTGGCGGCTCATTTTCCTGGCGTAACCGAGGTGAGCCATCCAACGCCGGTTGAACGACCTGAGAGCACATGTCTACCGGGAGCAACACATGAAGCGGCAAATGCTATCGATGCTGGGCGCGTCTGTGCTCGCCATGAGCGTCGCGTGCGACAACCAGGGAACCGGAACGGGGACGGGCGGCGGCGGACACAGCTCCGCGAACGGCTCCGCGAACCAGGGCAGCGGTGGGCCATCAAGCACCGGTGGCCAGACCGACAAGGGCGGCTCGCAAGGGAGTGGAGGCTCCTCGGCCAGCTCCAGCTCGGGCGGATCCAGCTCGACTTCCAGCGCCGGCGGATCGAGCGCTGCGGGTAGCGGGGGGTCGAGCACGACCGGCGGAACCACCGGCGGCACCGGCAGTACCGGCGGCGCGAATGGCAAAGGCGGAACGGCCAGTCCTGGCGGGACGCCCGGAAGGGGCGGGACGACAGCCGCCGGCGGAACCGTGGGGGGGACCTCGGCGGGCGGTACGTCCGGCGCCGCCGGGGCCGCAGGCGGCACCACGGCCAAGGGGACCGGCGGTACGAATCAACCAGATGCTGGCACAAGCTCAGGTGCTGGTGGCACCCCTGGAACCGGAGGGACCACGAGCACCGGCACCAGTCAATGGCCGCAATGCTGGGGAAGCGACGCGGTTCCCACCACCGCGCTCAAGCAGCGAGCGCCATCCAGCGATTACACAACGCAGGTCGCCGTCGGCGGCGTTGCCATGATCATCGGACCAAACCGCCAGTCCTGCCTCACCGACAGCGTGGTCAATTTCGACGTTAAGGATCTCAACCAGGAGCTCATGGATGTGGTCGAAACAGTGAAGTTCTATGGCTTTCTCGACTGGACCCGCGGCTACTACATGAACTGGGTCATCCTCAACAGCGGTATCCCGGACGCTACCATTTCCGGACAAGGCGGTCACCAGGGAGACCGCTACGGCCACATGAACTTCGAGTCCAGCGAGGAATGCCCGTGCAACTGGGGCACCGGCGACGACTCCAACCGTGGCAGCGCGCTCCACGAGAGCATCCACGCCCTGCAAGCCGAGCTGTGGGCCTTCAACAACGAGGCCTCGGGCTGGATCCATGAGGCGCACAACTGCTACACCGCCACCATGCGAGCGCACATGGTGGAGAATAAGTACACCGAGGGATGGGGAACTGCCCTGACCCTGCAGATGCCGCATGGCCCGATCGAGTCGATGGGGATGAACACCGACGGCTCGTGGGCCGGGCCCGCCGATCAGAACGCGAAGACCTAGTCAACAGCATCAATCGATACGGCCTCGAGATCTTCTGGCTCGTGGTGAACCTCGAGATGGGCCAAGGATTCATCAACTGCACTTGGGATAGCGCCAGCAAAGCGGGCAAGCCCGACAGCCGGGTTAGTGGAACGCTGTCCGTCATCCAGGCCATGGCCAAAGGGTCGTCGTGGACTGCGGTCGCAGATGTTATCCAGCGCTTCGGGGCCCGCGGCGCCATCCTGGACTTCGACGGCTGGACATCGGTGATGCGCAGCAACCTGAAGGGCAATTGGAACAACAGCTACTGGTTCTACACCTTCCCAGCCAGCGGCGACGGTACGACTGCTTTCAGCCCACCGACGATTCAGATCCCACGCCACCAGGGCCGCAACGTCATTCCGATCACGGTTGCGTCTGGGGCCACCTCAGTGACGGTGTCATTCACGCCTGACGCCACTGGCAGCAAAGGAACGAAAGAGAGCATGCAAGCGCAGCTCGTCTACCGCGACAGTTCGGACAAGCCGGTGTACGGCGACGTGTTCACGAGCGGTCAGAACACGATCCAGATCACCAACGGCGTGCGCAACAACCTGGTAGACTTGGTCGTGGCTGTGGTCAATCCCAATGGCACCTCGGCGGGCGACGACGGTTCGGGCAAGGGCTTCGACGCTTCGGAGACCTTCAACTACAAAGCCCAAATCATCAGCGGCGGTACCATCGCCCCGAAGAGCACCACGCCGTGGTAACAGGAGGCCGATCCCTTTTCGGCCTCTTTCTCTGCGCACTTTCCGTCGCCGCCTGCAAACCGAACCGAGCGGCGCCCCACCCCACCAGCTCGGGTGGCCGCCCGGACGCAAGTGCCATTGCTGCTCCACCCCACTGCAAGGTCTTGCAGGATCGTCTATGTGCCCAGTTCGGCGCTAATTCCGATGAGTGCCAGATGGCAGAAGAGCAGATCAAATCCTTCGCGGCTGATCGGTGTCTGGCGATGTTGGCGCGCTACGATGAGATGGCAAAGTCAGCCATGCGACTCGTCAACGGACGCAAGGCGCTGGTTTCGCCGGAACAGCTCACCAGTCACGGGCCCGCCCCCAGCATTGGCCGCCCCGGGGCGCCGATAACCATGGTGTTTTTTGCGGATTTCGACAGTCCCGAGTGTTCCCGAGGGTCTGGGATCGCGAACGCCATTAGGAACCTCCATCAGGACAGGGTCTGGCTGGTGTTCAGGCAGTTTCCTGTTACGGGCAACAAGGAATCGCACCTGGCCGCGGAAGCGAGCTTGGCGGCCCACGCACAGGGAAAGTTTTGGCCCTTCTACGACGTCATGTTCGGCAACGAACAAGCGCACGACCGTGCAGCCCTCGAACGGTACGCAAGAGCTGCCGGCCTTGATCTCGCCGCCTTCCACAAGGCGCTGGATCGTCACGAATTCGCGGTTGACGTGGACGCCGATTCCGCGCTTGGCAAGGACGTGAACGTGAGCATGGTGCCTGCGCTGTTCGTCAACGGCAAACACGTGGAGTTTCCCTATGGTGCCACGGAGCTCGCCGATGTCGTGGAAGCAGCGCTTGCGACTCGCAAGAAGGCTCCATCTTCACAAAGGTGAGCCATGCGGACAAACCCTGGGCGACCTCTGGTGCGACCGCGTACTAACATTCCGCCCGCCGAATTTCGTCAAGGAGGTATTGATGACGCCGCGCTTTCTCTCAATGTCCGGGGCTGTCTTTCTCTTAAGCGCCGCCGTGGGGTGCAATAGTGGAACCCCGGGGTCGCCCCATCCTGGCTCGGGTGGCGGTCAGGGCACAGCTTCAGGAGGAATATCGGGGACGAACAGCAGCGGCGGAGCGCCTGGCTCGGGCGGTGCCCCTAGCGGCGGAGGAACAACCACCGCCACGGCCGGCGTAAGCGTCGGCGGTGCGCCCGCGACCGGCGGTAACCGCAGCTCAGGCGACTCGGTCAGCACTGGCGGAACCGCGACAAATTCGGGCGGAAGCACCATGCCGGCCGGCAGTGGTGGCGCGACAAGCTCCGGTGGCCGGACTGGAGCCGGAGGAACATCCTCGCCCGGCGGTCGGACTGGGACCGGCGCGACAAGCAGCCCTGGCGGAAATACCGGTGCTGGGGGCGCCACCTCTCCCGGAGGCACCACCAGCGCAGGCGGGTCAGCCGGCGGCGGCAGTTCGACCGTCACAGGCGGCAGCACCCTGCCCCCCGGGGGCTGTGACCCAGGCAGTGCGACGACCACGTGGGCCAGCAACTGTCCGACGGCGCCACCCACGACCTGCACGGCGGGTACCTGGACGGCAGGCGGTCCGCAGAATGACCCCTGCTGTTCCGACATGACGTTGCAGGCAGAGTCCGACCACTTCGCGGTCTACGCCAGGGACAACAGCCTGGTTTCGCAAGCCCAGTCCGCGGTGGCCCACTTGGAGACTGTATGGGCGCTCTATTTTGGCAGCCCGATGTACATGAAGGAGCCCTTCTGCAATACGGCGAACAAGATCAAGGCGAACGTCCATGTCGATGCCAGCTGGGGTCTCACCGGTGGCGACTTCGATGGCAATCGCATGGGTATGTGGATTGGGACCGGTGGTCTGGCCGATCACTGGGGACTCGCGCACGAGTTCAAGCACGGCGTGCAGGCGCACGAGGGGGGCCTAGCCTGCAATCAATCGAACACCTGCGGTTGGATCTACGAAGATGACGCCAACTGGTCCGCACAACAGCAGGATGAGTACCACACGACCTTCTTGCACTGCTCGGAGTACCTGCCCAATGCGCCTCATCTGTACTTGGGCTCCACGCGGGACCGCTATTGCAGCTGGCAGTTCCTTGAGTACTTGAAAGACAAATATTGCTATGGTGCGGCCAATGCCATCTGGACGGGCTCGCCGTCCGCTGCCGACCCATTTACTGCCATCAGGAACGGCATGAAGTGGAGCATCGGCCAGCTCAACGACTTCTGGGGCGACTGGGCGATGCACAACATCACGTGGGACTACCAAGATCCGCCACCCTCCAAGAATGCCGGCAACAACCAGGGCAAGCTGTACCGTTCCGCTACCACCGTGGACGGTAAGGGAGGCTACGGCCTCATCACAGACACGTCGAAGAACGAGCGCAGGTTGCGTCTCACCAAGGTTGAAACCCTCGACTCCGACTACGCCAGCAATCGGCGTTTCATCTCGCCCTTTTATTGGGCTCCCCAGCGCTACGGCTACAACATCGTCCGGCTCTATCCCGATTCAGGCGCGACCAGCGTCACGGTGACCTTCCGTGGCGTGACGACGGCGCCGTCGAGTCCCGACTGGCGCTGGGGCCTGGTCGCCACCGACTCGGGTATTACAACCGCGCGCTACAGCGCCCTGCAGAGTGGATCCGATGGTTCGCTCAACTTCTGCGTGAGCTCGGGCGAGGCGTTGTTCCTGGTGGTGACCGCGACACCCTCGGCCTGGTACGACATCGTTTGGGATCAGGCGTACAACACGGTGCCGCGCTATCCCTATATAATCCAGCTCGCCAATGCTTGGCCGGATGGATTCCAGGGCGGCAAGCAGGATGCGTGTCCGTCGGGGACGGCTCGCGTTGCGAATGGCGGAGGGTGTGGTCCGTCGGGCCTTGCATCGACTGTCTTCGTCGGGCCGTATGCGCTGGTAACCGGCAACGGGGTGAGCGGCTCGGCCAAGATTCAGGACCACGCTCAGGTAATCGGCGGCAAGGTGACCGATGCTACGGTCGGCGCGCTCACCATCTTCGGGAGCGCATTCTCCGCAACTGGCGCATCGACCCAGGCGATGACGACATTCCTTCCGCTGGACTTCTTCGAGGGACGCAGTCTCACCGGAGGTGCGCTCATCGGCGATGTCGAGCTGCGCGCGGATCATTCGAGCGGCACGTGCTCGGGCTTCGTCGACGGCTCGACCTGCACCGCCCCCGGCACCGACAAGACGCCGGCGCCGCCCTACACCTGGCGCAACTGAGGTGGGCAGCCGGGCACAGCGGGGGTTTGGCGGGCCATGGCCTCGGCCGCGCGGGTCTGTCCCCCTCGTCATCCGCGGTTCACCAAGGGCAGGTATGCGTCACAGTGACACGTCAGCCCGCTTGTCATCCGCCGCTAAGGCCTGCAGGATCTTGACCAACACCCTTGTCCTACTGGGACTCGTTTCGGGCTGCGGCCAGGATCAGCCAGGCTCAGGCGGACCTGCCTCCGGCGCCGGCACCGGCACCGGAGGGAGCGGCGGCTCGGGCGGTAGTGTATCCTGGGCCAGCAGTGGGACAAGCGGCGCCACCAGCGTCGGCGGCGGCACCGCGGAAACCGGCGGTGTCTCGGGCCGCGGCGGCATGGGCAGCGGCGGCAGCGGCGCCGGCGGCAGCGCCAGTCGCACGACGAGCGGTGGCAATGGAGGCGGCAGCGGCGGTAGCGGCGCCGGAGGCATCCAAGGTGGTGGCGGAACCGGTGGCGCCGCAGGAGGCGGCGGCAACACGGCCGATGCCGCGGCAGATGCTACGGGCGACCAACGAAGCGAGGCCGACGGAGCGCGTACAAACGACGCCGTGGCGCCCCCCGACGCCGCTCCCGGTGACGCGGGTCCGGGCGCCGCCCAGTTGGTCGGCCGCTTCGACCACATGGATTCGACCCCTGCGGCGTTCGACTGGTCAGGCAGCGCGATCATCGCGCGCTTCAATGGCACCGGCGCCTCGCTACGCATGGACGGCAGCCCCAACCAGTTTGCCGTACTAATCGACGGAATCATGTCCACCACCGTGCTCAAGGTGACGGGCAGTTCGTCGACATACCAGGTGGCCAGCGGCCTTGCCGCCGGCACCCACGACCTTGTGATCTGGAAGCGCACGGAGGGCAATTGGGGCAGCAACAACTTCCGCGGCGTGGATATCACGGGCGGCCAGCTTGTAAGCGCACCTGCGCACCCCGGCCGACGCGTTGAAATCTACGGGGATTCCATTTCAGCCGGTTACGGGCTCGATGGCCAATACCCGTGTACAGCATCGCAGGACAACCAGAACCACTACCTCACCTACGGCGCCGTTGCGGCGCGAACACTCGCGGCCGAGCTTCACACCACCGCGTGGTCGGGAATCGGCATGTACCGCAACTACGGTGAAGACGGCCCCTCGGCCGGCGCGATGCCGGCCGTGTACGACCGCATTCTGGCCTCGTCAGCTTCGTCCGCTTCCAACGCCTGGAATTTCGCGTCCTGGCAACCTGACGCCGTTGTAATCAACCTCGGCACCAACGATTTTTCCTCCAAGGGCGATCCGGGGACGCCGTATGACACCGCCTACCTCAGCTTCGTCCGCAACCTTCGCCAGAAGTACGCCAACGCCTTCATTGTCGCCTCCATCGGCCCGATGCTCGACGGCGCCAACCTGGACGCCGCCAGAAAGCACCTGCAAGCGGTCATTACCACTCGCGCCGGAGAGGGCGACAGCAAGATGTCGTATCTCGAATTTCCGACGCAATCGTCATCCGACGGCTTGGGCTGCGACTACCACCCGAGCGCAACGACCAACGCAAAGATGGCCACCCTACTCGTGGCCGAGTTGCAAAAGCAGCTCTCCTGGTAAGCAAGCGTCGTTCAGTCGGTGCGCCCCCAGCTATTGATCAAGGTCGCGCAATCCGCGTGGCCAGCCTTCTGCGCAAGGTCGGCGGCGTTCCGGCCGTTCTTGTCCCGCCGCAGCGGGTCTGCCCCATTTATCAACAGCGCCAATACAATCCGCCGGTTGCCCCGGGCAGCGGCATACATGAGCGGCGTCCACGCCGGTTCTGCTGGTCCGTCTACGCCTGCACCCTTGGCCAAAAGACAAGCCACCACCGATTCGTGCCCCCACGTGGCGGCATACGTCAATGGGGTTTCACCCATTTCGTTCAAGTAGTTTGCATTCATTCCCGAGGCAATCAACCGCCTTACCACCTGCATCCATCCAGCCGCGCAGGCCACCATCAACTCGCTTTCCGGAGCACTCAATTCTTGCAACGCGACAACCGCCTCTCTTTGGGTTTGATTCCTCATCATGTTGTTGATCAACAGATGCATACAGGTCGAAAAACTGGCTCACACCAGCGATACCCTCCGGAAATGACGGCGCCTCGGGTCAGCGGGAACCAGCTACGCATTCGCGGAGCGTTGTACTAGGCTGCCGGCCGTCCACCGTTTCACCCACGCGCAATGTCGAGTGCCGAAATCAATAGAGCCTTTCGACCCCGCTGGTTCGTGCGCGGGGATGTGGACGGCTTCTTTGGACTGGCCCTCGACAACCTGATCCAGGTTCTTCTCATCTCGGCGCTGTGGACGCAGGTGCTCGGGTTTTCGACCGCGCGCCTCTACGGCTGCATTCTGCCCGGCGTCGCCGTTTCGCTGGTGGTTGGAAACCTCTTCTATGCGTGGCAGGCACACAGGCTTGCACGTGACACGGGCCGGTCGGACGTGTGCGCCCTGCCCTACGGTATCAACACGGTTTCCCTGATCGGCTATGTCTTTCTGATCATGCTGCCTGCCAAGCTGGCCACGCTCAACCGGGGCGGCACCATGGCGAACGCCGAGGAGGCCGCTTTCGCCGCAGGCGTGGTCGCGGCCATCGGCTCGGGACTTCTGGAAGCTGGCGGGGCGTTCGTCGTCGGAAGACTCCGGCGATGGACCCCGCGCGCGGCCATGCTCTCCACGTTGGGCGGCATCGCCATCACTTTCATCGCCGCTGGCTTTCTTTTTAAAACCTTCGCGTCCCCGCTGGTTGCATTCCTGCCCCTGGGTGCGGTGCTACTAACCTACTTCGGGCGTGTGCGATTCCCCGGCGGTATTCCGGGCGGACTGGTGGCCGTCGTCCTCGGGACGACGCTGGCGTGGGTAACCCCGATGCTCAACTTCGATCACGCCGCCTTCACCGTTGCGACCTCGCAGCTTGGCGCGCATCTTCCCTTGCCGGTGCCAGGGGCCATCGCCCGCGGCATCGCCGGCGGAGCGCTGTGGACCGCCCTCGGGGTGGTGATCCCGATGGGGCTCTTCACCATCATCGGGTCACTGCAGAATCTGGAAAGCGCGTCGGCCGCGGGCGACGATTACCCGACGGCGCCCTCGCTGGTCGCCAACGGCGTGGGAACCCTGCTCGGGGCCAGCTTTGGATCGCCCTTCCCGACCACCATCTACATCGGCCACCCGGGCTGGAAAGCACTGGGCGCGCGCATCGGCTACTCCATCATCAATGGCGTGTTCTTCACCTTGGTCGGAATCTCGGGCACCGCAGCCGTCGTGGGGTACTTGATTCCCATTGAGGCCGGCATGGCCATTGTGCTCTGGATCGGCATCGTGATCGTGGCGCAAGCCTTCGCAGCCACCCCGCGCGAGCATGCCCCCGCGGTCGCGGTAGGCCTTTTGCCGGGCATCGCTGCTTGGGGATCCTTGATGCTAAAGATCGGTTTGCGGGCCGCGGGAGTCGGCACGCCGGCGCGGCCATTTACGGACTCCTTGTCGGCGGTGCTTGGTCAAGCTGACGTCGCGGTCCATGGCGCGTTCGCCCTCGAACAGGGCTTTCTCTTGACCAGCATGGTGTGGTCCGCCATTACCGTCGAGGTGATCGAGCGCAGATTCATCCGTGCCTCGCTGTGGGCACTAGCCGGGTCGGCGCTGAGTCTGGTCGGGCTGGTGCACAGTTACGCCTACACAGCGGGCGACACCACCCAGGACCTTTCGTTCGGCAAGGCATGGCCTTTTGCGCTCGCATACGCGCTGCTCGCCGTGCTCCTGGCGGCGGGCAGGTTCATGAAACAAGACCCCAGCGGCGCGCACGCGTAATAACCATCACGACGCGATCTTGGCCAGGAATTCGCGCAGACGCAGCACGACTTCCTCGGGGATTTCGTGGCCACCGTCGAAGCCGACGAAGGTGACCTCCAGCCCGGCAGCGACCAGCTCCTTGCGCAGTCCTTCCGCCAAATCAAACGGCAGAATCTGATCAAAGCGCCCGTGTGACATGAAGACAGGCAGCCGCTTGCGCTTGGCGAATCCCGCGCGCCACGCAGCCACATTGCCGGGCGTGCCCGACAGGAGAACCAACGCCGCCAAGGGCTCGTCCGATGCGAAAGCGACCTGGCAGGAAACCATCGCGCCCTGCGAGAAGCCGCCCAGGATCACCGGGTGGGCGCGACGGTCGCCGATGTCACTGAAGAAGGCGCGCACCAGATCTCCAGCTCGCACGAGCCCAGCCGGGTTCTCATCGCGCAGGTCCACGCCCGGCAGCCCGACCCGGCGATGCTGGGCCAACTCCAGATTCCACCAGGCACGTCCAGGAACAGCCCCGTCGGTTCGGCGGACCAGCTCCGGCCCCTGCGGAAACAGAAACCGAGCTTCTGGCGCAAGCGTGACCGTCTTGGCGAAGGGTAGCCATTCCTCCGCGGACGAACCGAATCCGTGCAGCAACACCACGGTGGGCGGGCCGTTGCCACCGGCTGAAATCGCGAGCAAACGAGTCCGCCACGGCCACCAGAAGGAAAGTCCGACGGCGACCAGGGTCGCCGCAGCGAGCACCATCCAACCCCGTCGCCGCATTGGTTTGCCGGCGGCTAGGATCCGGGCCGGCTGTGCGAGACGTGCCCCGACGAGACGCACTTGAAGACGTAGCGGCCCTCGCCGAGCTCGATGGTGTCGCCGTCGCCGAGTGGCTGGCGATTCGACACCGGATTGGTCTCCACCTTGATCGTGCCGGCCATCGGCTCGATGTAAAAGGTTCCGCGACGTTCGCTGATTGCGGCGTGCTGGTCGGCGACCTGTGGGTCACCATCGAGGCGGACTTGGCATGCCGCCCCTCTTCCGACCACCACGCGCGCGTCCGACGGCAAGCGCAAGGTCTCGCCCCACTTGCCCTGTCCCGCCGCGCGTACCAGCCAGCCAACTGTGAGCGACTTGTTGGTGCTACGGCTCTCGTTGCGAAGCGCTTCTTGGATTTCCAGCGCCACGCCGCGCGCCCGCGGTGACGCCAGCGTCGGATGACGGACACCCGATGCCCGCAGGGCCTTGGCCAACTCGTCCAGCCCCAAGCGGGCGAAGGCGCTCCACTGATCCTCTGGAACCCGCGCCGCGATGCTGCTGGCAACCTGGTCGGGCGCAGTTTGGTGCGCGATGGACTGGGCCAGAACCTCCGCCAAGTCCGCGCCCAGCAGGGTGTCGTCGTTGGGCTTGTGTAAGAGCAGGGCTTGGATTTCTTCGAAGCGACGCCGGCCGGCCTTGGTCCGGAAAAGCGGATAGCGCTCGTCCGCGAAAACCGACGCATCAAGCCCAGCCAGCACGCCCACGTCGTTGGGATAGCTTCGGGTCAGCTCGACCAAAGCGCGCTGGGCATTCAGGCCCCGCTGGATCAGCGCGTGCGCCGCCGCCACCACCTGCGATTCGTCGTCCTCGGCGAGGCTCTCTTCCCCACCCGTCGAGCGCCTGCGCAGGATCACCACCACGACCGCCGCGATCAGCAGAAGGCCGACCAGGCCGCCGATCGGAATCAGGAGCCACATCATGTTGGCCGGAACCGTGACCTTGCCGATCTCGATGGCTCGGTGTTTGCCGTCGGTCGTAACCGTCAGCCGAACCTTGTGCGAACCGCCGAGGTTGCGCCAGGCCCAGGGAATCTCTACCTTCACCCGGCGCATGTCTGCAATGGACTGCCCGAGAGACTCGAGCGTCGATTGCACCTCGATGGGCTGTTCGGTCGCGCGCCGAAATCCGCCGGCGGTGCCCAGATCGCCGAGGTTCTTCGTGCTCTGTTCCGCGTCCACCTCCGTGGGCGGGAATGAAACCACCATCAGCTCGACCCCGGCCTTGTGAATCTCGTCGGCCAGGGCGCCGAAATCGGCCGAGCTATCGCCCGATGAATCATTGTAGTCGCGCCCATCGGTGACGACCAACATCACCTTGAACGGGCTCTCGTCGCCGAGCAGGGTTTTCAGATCGACACGAATCGCGTCGGCCAGGTTGGGTCGGTCGCCGGGGATGTAGCCGAAATCGTGGAGCTGGCCGCCTACCTCGGATGCCTTGAGCTTGGGAATCGGCTGGCGCTTGCGTCCGTAGAAGGTCACGTACACGTTGCTGCGGCCCGGGATCCGCCGCAGAAATCCTCCCAAGCCCTCCAAGATCGAATCGGAGAGTCCCGCGGGAACGTCCTTGACCCACAGATAGACGATACCGACCGCCAAAGGCGATTTCCATGTCTGGCTCGCCTCGGCAGCGGCCTGCGCATAATCGGAAAACACCTCCACCGACTTGGGCGCCGGCCCAGGCGCGCCGTCGATCTCCACCTCCACCGCGCTGGGCTTCAGGGTCGCGCCTTCTTCCGAGATCCCACCCACCAGGAAGACCATGTCACCCGCATCGCGGTCGATCACCGGCGGCGACGCAAGAAAGGTAGGAGCGGCGAAACCGGCTGGGGATGCCGCCAGGACTGCCGACATGGTCAGCGCGATGGCAAGCGACCTCACAATCCGCCCCTTTCGCTGGGCGAAAGCCAAAGCGACTTGAACATCAACTCGGTCCTGCCCACGCGCACGATGTCGCCTTCGGACAGCTCGGCCACCTCGCCCGGCGCAAGCTTGTGCGAATTCACGAAGGTGCCGTTGGCCGACGGGCCCGGAACCTCGCGATCACGAATGGTAAACGCTTCATCTTTGATCGCCTGCTTCGGCCGGTAGACCAGCGCGTGCCCGTTGGAGACGAACTTGTCGTTGAAGTCGATCCAGGTCTCCAGCGAGGTGCTTTCCTGGGCGCCGCGGGAGACAATGGTGACCGGCGTAGAAAGCTCGATCAGTGCGCCGGCGTGTCGCGGGTCTTGCGAGGAAAGCACCACGAACCAGCCGAGGCTGAGGCCCGGCGTCGGTACCAAGCCTTTGAGATCCACGACCGATCTGAACATGGTCTTGGGCGACGCCATGCGCGGGCGGCAGTTGCCGCAGGTAGCGCCCCAGGATGCCAACATGGGCTGCCCGCAGTTCGGGCAGGCCTGTTCCTCGACCCGCGGGGCGAGCGAGGCGCGCAGCTCGCCAGGCGCGACAGGCGAGGAATCGGTCGGGTTGCTCCAGCCCCGCGCCGCTGGTTTCCTGCCGGACGCGGCGCCGCCCTTGAGCGGGGCCCTGCCCGAAGAGGGTCCTTTTTTGGATTTGTCGAACACGGGAAGCTCGCGTTACGGATGATAGGTTTGACTGCGTCGATGGTCAAACACCTATCGCAAAAGTTTGGCCCGCCTGAAGTATCATCCGGTAGCCCATGGGTATTCTCCCCCACCTTCTCCTGGCTGTGCTGGCCGCCGGGCCAACTCTCGACGAACCTCCGATTCCTCCCGGCCCCACGCGCGGCACGTCCATCGTCGCCGCCGGCCAGCCCTTCGACGTGGGCCGAACCGTGGTGCTTTGGAACGACGAGCAGGGCTTCAACGCCTATGAAAAGCGTTGCATCGACCAGAGCGGCGGCTGCTGCGACTTCGATTCGCCTCGCTTCGGCGTCCGCAAGGGGCTGACCAAGCGGACCCTAGAAAACCTGCAGTCACTCGTCTCGCAGTTCGTGCTCCACTTCGACGGCTGCGTCAACTCCAGGTCGTGCTTCAAATCCATGCACAACCGAACCCGCCCCGGCGGCGGCACCGGCTGCGGCCTATCGGCGCACTTCATGATCGACACCGACGGCACCATTTACCAGACCCTGGATCTGGTCGAGCGCGCGTACCACGCCGAGCAGGAGAATTCGATCTCCATCGGGGTCGAGATCTGCAACCGCGGCCGATACAACCCGGCCGAGATGAACAAGCTGCCCGCAGAATGGCGAACCCGGCCGCACAAGGACGTTGTCATCAACGGCTTTAAATACAACGCCTACGACTTTCGCCCGGAACAGTACGAATCCATCATCGCTCTGACCCGCACGCTTCTGCGTCTCTTCCCCAAGATGAAGCCCGAGGTGCCCGAGCGAAACGGGGAAGTCATCATGGACACCCTGGAGGATCCCCTCGACTTCCACGGCATCGTGGGCCACCTGCATGTGGATCTGGACAAGCAGAAGTGGGATCCCGGCGCGCTCGACTGGAAGCGCATCCTGCGCGCCCTGCAGGGCTTCGTGTTTCCGGTCCAGATCCGCGCCTTCACCGAGGTGCCGCGCACCCGCGACGACCTGCTGAGTGCGCGCAAGGCGGCCTTCTTCACCGCCGAGGATCGCGCCGCCGGGTTCTTTCCCCTGGCGCCCGGCCGGATTTGGCACTCCGGTGTTCACCTACGCGGGCGCGCGAACACGCCGGTGGTGGCGCCGACCCGCGGGCGCCTGGTGGCCGCGCGCATGGGCGAGCGGAACGGATCCTCGACCTCGTTCGTCCTGATTCGGCACGAGGTGGAAGTGGAAGGCCAGAACATCATCTTCTTCTCGCTGCTCATGCACATGGCCCTGCCCGGCTTCGGGACCGAGAATTCCGTTCCTTGGATGCAGGCGCTCATGCAGCCCGGGCGTGAAGCCGACCGCAAATCCATCGAATCAGGCGCGGTGACTCTGCTCGATGAGCGGGTGGAGACCGGCGACCTGCTGGGCCACATCGGCCGGGTCAATCGCGGCCCGGAACAGGGAAATGAGCTGCATTTCGAGATCTTCACCGTCGACAAGCTGCCGGGCGACCTGGACCGCGGCTTCCGCTACCTAAACGCCAGCGCGGACGGACCCATCGCCCGTCGCGAGCAGCTGGTGCACCTTGTCGACCGCAATGGCGACGGCCAGGTGGACGAATCCGAGCTGGTGGGGCTGTTTCACGGCAACGACCTCAGCAAGCGCCAGGCCTTGCGTCGGGTGGTGATTCGCCACCGTCACGAGTGGGGCGACCGAACGACCCTGGCCGAATTCCTCGGTCTGCGCGAGCTGTCGGGCGTTACCGAGGCCGAGCGGCGCCGCATGTATGCCGTCGCCATCGCGCCGTACCTCTTCTGGAACGACGCCCTGGCCGAACGCGCGGGGTTGCCGCAGAACCAGATCATCTACTCGTACAACCCCATCACCTTCTTGCTGACCTTGGCCGCGCACGCCACCCACGTGGACATCCCATGGCCGCACGACACCCTCACCGACGGCAGCATGGAGCCGCGGCGGCTCTCGCTGGTGCCCGTGCTCGACTGGACCAAGCCGCCCAGCAACCTGGTTCCGGAATTGAAACTGCCGCCCCTCATCGGCAACGACTTGCGCCCCAAGCGCCGCGACGAGATTCCGCTCATCGAGTTGCCGCCGACGGATCAACGGTAAGGTTCTGCGGCACCCGAGAAGGTCGACGCCACGCTGCGGCCAACCGACGACAACCCTTTCCAAATCAACGTTCACGATTCCGGAACATCGATGAGCGAGGGGCTGCCGCGCCAGTTCTCACTACCCGCCGAACGCTGCCGCCACCGCCGCCAGCGACACTTCTCCTGCTGCCAGCAACTGCGTTTGCGCGGAGGTCAGCGCCTGTTCCGCTTTCTCGTTGGCGGCCAGGTTGCTTGTCCGCAGCGGCCAGAAGCGCGATCCCTTGTGCGCCGGATTGGCCAGATAGGCCAGCATTTGAGGCGGGGCCGGACCGAGCGCCACGAGGACACGATTTGCGGTCCACATGAGCGAAGGCGTCATTGTCGCGCCGTCCAATCTGCGCCGAATGAGCTCAAGCCAGAAGGCGCGCATGCCTTCCGTCGGGGCAGGACAATCGAGAGTCACGGTCTGCTTCGCGGACTCCACCCGCTTGCCCACCGCCTGCTCGCAAGCCGACCGAAGCGTGTGCAAGGCATACGCGGCACCCTCTTTCAATCCGCCCACGGCCACCCGCAACTCGAAGAAGCTCGACCCAGCCAAAAGCTCGTCGAGAGGCAGCGAATCGGCGCTTTGCCCCAAGGTCCCCTTGAGCCATTCCACCTGCGACGCCAAATCGTGCGCGTTGAGCCCCCGCGCTGCCTCGGCGACCGTGGCGGCGGCTTCGAAAAATGGCCCGAAGATGGTGGGCAAGAGCGGCAAGGCCTCGACGAAATTGCGTGCCTCGAGACGCATCGAAATCACCAGCGGAAAGCTCCGGCCGACCGCGTCCTCGCCGGGCCGGAACGTGCCCACGAAGATCTGGTCACCGGGAGAAACCACCACGAAGTTGGTCGCTTCATCAGGCAGCCGCGTGTGCTCGGCGTGCAAGCATTCGACGCCCTCTTGGAACCACTGGTCCATCCCGGCGTGCTGGAAGTCGCCTGCGTTGATGCGAACGTAGTCCCGCTCGGCGAGAATCTTTCCGTACAGCCCGACCGCCGGCTGGTGAGGTTGTGGTGAAGAGCTCATGGGCATGGCGGCTACTTCCTACACGACCCGCCGCCCGCGGTGATTCCTTTGGGCAGGCTGAACTTCTGGAATATCTCGCGAATGTTGTCAGGCTTAAAATCCACCTGGACCTTGTTCTGCAGATTCGTCACCGACGAGTAGGTCAGCGACACCCCGTCGCCGCTCTTGCTGGCGTTGGTGCCGAGCCCAAGCAGATAGAACAACGCCCATTCTCCTTCGTCGCGCGGCCCGATGGCCTCGACCTCGTCGTTCTTGACGAACAGGCGCAAGCTGGCGCGTCTGACCGGCCACACGAATTCGTCCCACCGATCGAGAGCATTGAGCCCGATGATCTTCTTGACCCCAAGATCCAGGATGATCTTCGAGTATTGCGGCGACGGCCGAATGTGGACGCCCACCGGCATGCCGATCTTGCTCGGCTCCTTCGCGAAAACGCTGCTGGTCAGCTCGGCCGCGCGGGTGAGGAACTTAGGGAAGTCCTCGCGGTAGTGAATCGCCGCCCCATCTTTCATGCGGAACAGGTTACCCACCCGCTCGATGTCGCCAGAGAGCGAATCATTGAAGTACTGCCACAGGGTTCCCGTGGCGGGCTGGAAGAACTTCTCGATGTCGGCGAGCTTGGCCTCGCCCGACATGCGCGCGGTCGCGAACGGATACTTCCCTGCTAGAAGCTGGTCGAACGCGACGAACACGGTTTCGCACCACTTGCGGTTCGCCGAGTCCGCGGTAGCCCCGACCACGGCGACCTCCGCGCCCCTCAGAGGCGGCATCAGGATCTTCTCTAACATGCCCTGTTCCCAGCCCTGGTCGTCGTAGCGGGCGATCAAATTGGAAAGGTTCGTGCGCTGGGTGCGAATCGCGGTTTGGAAGGCCTTGGGATCCGGCATGGGCGCGCCGGGATCGCCCATGGCGGACGCAAGCTCGGTCAGAATCTGGCCGTAAAGCTCGAACCCGGTCGGCTTCACCGAGCCGAAGCGCATCAGCCCTTCGAACGCGGTTTCAACCTGCTTCGCGCCCGGATCGCGATTGTCCTCATCGTCGTCGCTATCCTTCTTCCCCTTGTCCTTGAGCCTGCCGCCCGACTTCTTATCGGCAGCACCCCTCAGCATGCCGAGCGCCTTGTCGGCGAGCGAATCCTCGTCCTTGAGGACCAGGTTCTCGCTGATGTTCTTCCAGGTAGTTTCAAACGGCTTCTCGCTGTTCAGTTTCTTGATCAGGGTGCGCGCCTCTTCCAGCGACCCCGGCTCGTTCACCGACAGCGTGAGCAGGAAGCGCTTCCATGCGGCGATGTATTGCACGAAGTAGTCGGCCTGGATTTTCGCGATGGCGCGCGCGTCGCGGGCCTTGCGCTCCTTGCCCAGGATCCACGAATTCTCGTCGTCGTCCTGCGCCTTCTCAAGCTGGTGCAGCCGCTTCTTCACCGCGATGTACCCTGCCGGCGTAAAGGCCCCACGTACCGCGATCTCTTTCTTGGCGCCCTTGGGCTGCTGCTGGTGCTGGGGGGTCAGCAGCACCACCGCGCTGCCGAGCAAGTCGATGGCCTTGAGATCGCGCGGCATACTGGGGTCGTTGATGATCTCGCCCAGCGGATCGTCGCCCGAGCCGATGAGGATGGTCCGCGCGTAGTTCACGAACTTCTTGTCGCGGTCGATCATGTCGGCGGGATCCGCGATGCGGCCCGCGTAGAACTTGACCAGGTTTTCAAGCACGCGCGGCGCGCGCCCGCCTGCCTGCTGGTTGGTGAGGCTCACCCAACGCGCGCTCGCCTTCTCGGCGGCCAGTTTCACTGCGGCATCCCAGCGGTCGGTGCGGGGGGTCGGCTCGTCGGGTTGTTTGTCCTGGGTGAGGAGCAAGTGCAGGACCAGAGCATCCATCAGATCGGACGCGGCCAGGCCGCCCACCGCCGCGGCCTTGGCCAAATCGGCGCGGATGATGGGACGAACCACCAGCCGCTCGATGGCGGCGTGAAGTTGCTTGGTCACGCTGGCACGCGGGAACAAGGCCGAGCTGCTCTCGCCTTCGGCGAGCGACTTGGCCAGGTCCTCCACCGATTCCAGCGCGCCGGCCGACACCAGCCCGTCCTTGCCGGACCTGCTGGTCGACAGTTTGTCGATCGCGTGCGCCACGTCTTTCGCGTAGCCAGAATTCGTGCTGTACGAGCGGATGGGCAAGAACAGGAACCCCGCCGCGAGCGCGAACGCGCCGATGGTAAGCCCAAGCTTTTGCAGGCGCTGTTTGCGCATCACCCGCGCGCTGCGAACCGCGGCGCTCTGATCGGGGAAAACCACCGTGGTGAAGACGTCGCGCAGAAAGTAGCTCTTCGGCTTGGTGACCGCGACCGGCGCGGCCTGGCCCGAGATCCCAAACGCGCTGGCCATGCTCTGCATGATACGGTCGATCGGCCGGCCTTCTTGCGTGCCCGAGGTGAAGTACACGCCGCGCAGGATGGGCGCGTCTTGGTAGACGTTCTCGGCGAAGAGGTCGGTGACCAGGGCCTGCAGATTGCGCCCGAAGCCTTCGAGCTGCTGGGAGAATTCAAAGATCTTGAAGCGCGCGTCCACCCGGCGTTCGTCGCACATCCGCTGGAAGCCGCGCTGGCCGACCACGTCGAAGAGCTCCTGCAGTTGCTCTTCGAGCAAGCTCGCGCGCTCGTCCGGGCTGGCGAGCAGGGGCAGCGTGACGCCCCAGATTTGCCCGCGTTCCTTGTCGCGCAGGTCGCCGAACATCTCGACGAAGCCGGGCACCAGATCGGCCTTGGTCACGAGCAAATACACCGGGACCACCATCTCGAGCCGGCCAGTGACCTCGTCCAGGCGGTCGCGCAACGCCTTGGCCAGCGCGGCCATTTCTTCCTCGCCGCCTTCCAGGTCGAGCAGGCTGACCGCCAGCAGGATGCCGTTGACCGGCTTTTTCGGCCGGGTGTTGTGCAGAAGGTCCAGGAACGCGAGCCATTCTTCGTGATCGTCGTCCTGGGTGGACCAGCGGCCGGCGGTGTCGAGGATGATCGCCTCGTTGGTGAGCCACCAGTCGCAATTGCGGGTGCCGCCCACGCCCTTGACCTTCCCGCCCTTGGCGTACGGGAACTGCAGACCAGAGCTGCGCAAGGCGGTGGTCTTGCCGGCGCCGGGCGGGCCGATGATGATGTACCACGGCAGCACGCCGAGGGCGTCGCGCCCTTTTTGCCCGAGGCGGGACGACTTGAGGCCTCCGATGGCCTTTTGAAATTCCACCTGCATGGCCGTGATTTCCGCCTGCTGGTCGGGCCTGATGTGCCGCCCGCCCGCGTCGCCCAGCCCCTGCTCGATGGCGCTGGCCGCCTTGTGCGTGGCCACCGCTTTGATAATCACCCACAGGGCCAACCCCAACACCACAAACGCGGTGACGCCGATGGCGGCCCAGAACAGCGCCGCGATGCCATGAAATACGATTGCCGCCGCCCAGGCGAGCGCGATGAAGATGGCCCCGAATATGTACTTGAGCACGACCGATCCTCTAGCGGGCTAGTTTGTCGACGCGCGCGGCGACGTCGGCAACCTGTTGATCAAAAGAGATGCGAAGCCCGACGAAAACCGCCAAGGCCAGCGCGAAGATTCCCAGCGAAACCCAGAGCAGAAGGTTGCTGCTCGCCCGCCGCACCGCCGGCTCGTCGGGCGGCTCGCCCGCGGGCGCCAGATCCTCCGGCGTTTCGATGTGACGTTCGAGCTGGTTGCGCACGCCCTCGGTGATGCGCACGAGGTCGGCCTCCCCGCCCGGAAAGCCGTACTTGCCCTGGAACCCGAAGATGAGGCACAGGTGATACACGCGCAGCACCTCCAGGCGACGGCCGTCGGCCAGCAGCGCCTGCAGCTTGGCGAAGAAGCCTTCGCCGGCAACGTTTTCCCCGAAGTAGTGAAGTTGCAACGGCTGATTCATCCAGTACCCGCGCAAGGGCTCCGGGGTGTTGATCGCCACCTCGTCGGTCAGCGCGACCAGTGCATAGGTGATGTCCTGGGCGTCTCGGTCGGGAATGCCGTGGCTGCGTGCCCGATCCTTGAGCGCTTCGAAAAAACCGCGCATGCGCGCGTGCACGGTTTCCGGCGACGGCACCGGCCCGTCGATTTCGCGCAGGCGCGCGATGGCGCCGAAGCATTCCCCGGTCATCTCTTGAACCAGATCTGTCATAGGTCGTTCCCCTACCCTTTGCTGGGAATACCGTAGATTTCAATCTTCACCTGCGACGGATCGAAGGGCGGTGGCGCGTAGACTGCCACCTTCCGCTCGGCCAGCACGTGTCGCCAGTGATCGATGGAAGTGTCCATGGTGAAGTAGACCACCCCTGGACGGACCGGAATCTCCGGGGGCGGCCGGTGCGTGACCTGCAGGGGAACGCCGCGGGTCGCCTGTCGCATCAGGAAGGGCAACTGCGACCACGACGCAATCTTGGCCCGCGTGGCAAGCTCGCGCGACAGCACCTCGACGGGCATCGACGACTGCGCCCCCAGCACGAACTGCTGGCATTTCAAGATGCGCTCGTCGTTCAGGGCGCCGATGTGGATGCCCTCATGCACCTCGATGGGAACCCGCACGCACAGCTCGCGCAGGTTGGCGCGCAGAAGCCCCGTCAGCAACGCGAACAGCTCCTCGAAAGTGGAGCGCAAGTCGGTAAAGATGAACGGCGGAAACGCCGACGGGTCCGCATCGACCGAGAAGGTGGACAGCGCCCCCGCGCTTTGGATCAGGAAGAAATACAGCTCACGCGGGGAAAGCTCGCCGTTGCGTCCGGCGTGCACCAGGAACGGAATGGTCGCGTTCAGCGCCGACAATTGCAGATAGCGGGTCACATCGTTGGCGCCGAATTCGATGGACGCCGAATCGCGCTGGGCGCGCTCGGCCGAGAGCTGGCGCTGTTTGGCCACCATCAACGCGAGCAGCCTCTGCACAGCGCTCATCAAGAACGGCGACGCCGCGATGGTCAGCACCGACGGGATGTACGCGTCGCTGACCAACAGAGCCCCGCCCGCGTCGCGTACGACCTCGGCGATCTTGATCGAGTCGTAGTCGTCACGCACCTCGTTGCCGAACAAGATGGTCATGTTCCGCTGCGCGAACGCCATCGACAGGTCGTCGGCCTGGCCGGTCATGTCGACGATCTTCTGGCTGGCGCTGCGAAACCGGGTGCGAATTGCTGCTTTGCCAGCCGGCGCCTTGCCGTCGCCGGTTTCGGCCGCCACCGACGGCACACCCTCGCGCTCTTTCGGCACGGCCAGAAAAACCTCCAGCGCGGGTAGCGCGGCCGGAAAGCTCGCGCCGATGGGTCGCGCCGCCGGGGCTTCGGGATCGCCCGCCTTGAAGTCAAGCGGCAGCCCGTCGGGCAGCACCCCGGCGAAGCGATTCACCACCAGTTGGTCCGCGGCCAGCGCCCCGCCGTCGATTTCCACCGCGGTGACGCCCCATCCAAGCGGCGACGTGGCCGCCAGCCGGCAGTCGAGAAGTCGTTCGTGATACAGGTCCGCCTGCTGCAGGTGCTGCGGCGACACCAGCATGCCCTCGGACCAGACGACACGTTGTAGACCCTTCATGACTCCATCCTCATCGCATGTCCACGCGGCTGTCTTCCAGCGTGAACTTCAGTTGTGACGCCGCCAATGACTCGGGCGTGGCGACGGTGCCGTGGCAATGCTGTGGGTTGGGTGGCGGCAGCTTGCGGATCGCCCGCCACGAGGTGCCGACCGGACGGCGAAACATCGCCACCACGGCCAGGCTGGTCGCGCCCTCGGCGCGAACCATGGCCGGCGCGGCCCTGTCCCCAGGGTAAAGGGTCAGCTCCTGCATCGACAGCAGGTCATCGCCCAGCACTCCCCTGTCCCCATCCAGAATCCGGTCGAGGGTAGATTCAAGCAGCTTGCCGGTGTCCTTTAATTGATAGAGGCGCACCGTGGTCGCTAGCGATTCCCCGTGCTCTCCCGGATTCAACCGGGTCGAGGCGGTCAAGCTGACGCGGAGCGGTTCGGGCGTCGTACAGGGCGACGGCGGAGGCGGAGGCGGGTGGGCGCACGCCCCGAGGATCGCGACTGCACTGGCCAAGACAGCGGACATCAAGCAGGTTTTGTTCATGGTCAGAGGGTACGGAGCTTGCCAGCATCACGTGTCACACGCAATACAAGACCGGGCGAGCGCCCTCTACCAAGGCATCATGCGGCGAGGATGCGAAAGGGGCGGCCAGCCGGAGCGCCAGCCCTGGGGCCCGGGCGAGTCTGACCACGCAAGCATTATGCGCGTTCTCCAGTTGGTCGCTTCGAATCCTGTTCCAGACCTCGATCGTGTGGCCGCCGAAGCCGAACGCGCGGACGGGTTTCGTTCTCTTCCCGGCGCTGCGAGTATGGCTCGCCTGAATTTGGGGACAGGTCAGTACGGAATTCCACCGTCGGCTGGGCACGAGCGAGCGTGCAGCGGGCCGAATCCGGTGTCACCCGGGCAGCAGCCCTTGAGCTGAAACGGCTCGTCTGCACCTAGGACCGAACCCTCGATGGTCTTTCCGCTGCAGTTGCAGTAGTAGATCCCTATCGCCGGGACAGCGCCATCACCAGGCTGCCAGCAAACCGGCAGCGCCTCGCTGCCACAACCGGGCGAGGCATACACGATGCTGCACGCGCCGCCATCACCGCCGTCGAGCCGCGGGCCTCCGTCGAGGCCGCCGAGACTTGCTTCCGGATTTGCCACGGAGTCTGCGCCGCCGGCGTCCTCGGGCCCGACGTAGTACGGGATGCCACCGTCGGCTGGGCACGCGTAGGCGTTCGCCATGCCGAATCCGGTCTCACCCGGGCAGCAACCCCTGAGCTGAAACGGCTCGTCCGCACCATTGGCCCCACCCCAAATGGTCTTTCCGCTGCAGTTGCAGTAGTAGAGGGCAATCGCTGGGACATCGGCGCCGGGCTCCGTGCAAACTGGCGCCGCCTCGCTGCCACAACCGGGTGATTGATACTCCGTGTGGCACGCGCCAGCGTCACTGCTGTGGAGCGCGTCGCCACCGCCCGCACCGTCGATCATCGCGGGGTTGCGGTCGGGAGTGGCAGCATCGGCTGGCGTGCTCTCGGCCCCGTCTCCACCGCTGTCTGGCGTGCGATCGCTCGGACTGAGCGAATTGCCGCCCTTGCACCCGCCAAGGGCCAGGAAGCCGACGGCGGCGACCAGCATGCGGGAACAGCGTCTCGCAAGGGTCGGAATCGAAGCTGGCATATGAACAGTTCTCCTTGCTGCCCGACGGGGTGACTCACGAATAGTACCACGGTGACGTGGCAGAGCGTCCCTGCCCCTCTATCTCGCGTGTGACCGGACTCACCCAAATAGAGTAGAGCGTGCACCCATGGTTGCTCGTGCCCCGCGAACGGGCCTTGGCCGAGACTCAGACGAGGGCTAGCTCTTTTCCCGCAACCCAAGCAGCCGCTCGCCTGCCGCAATCAAGGTTTCCTCGCGCTTGGCAAAGTGAAAGCGGATGTAATTGTTGACCGGCTCCTTGAAGAAGCTCGACCCTGGCACGGCCGCGACGCCAATTGTGGAGGTCAGCCACTCGCAGAATGCCGTGTCCGACTTGTGGCCGAAATCGGAGATGTCCACCAATACGTAGTAAGCGCCCTCGGGCTCACTGAAGCGCAAACCGGCGCGGCGAAGGTAGCCAAGAAACAGCTCTCGTTTGGCCGTGTAGCTGGCCTGCAGTTCGGCGTAATAACTGTCCGGCAACTCCAGACCAGCAATGGCGGCTTCTTGCAACGGCGCCGCCGCGCCCACAGTTAGATAGTCGTGCACTTTGCGGGCACCGGCAATGACCTCGGGCGCGGCCATGATGTATCCCAGGCGCCAGCCGGTAATCGAATAGGTCTTCGACAGGGAGCTGCAGCTGATGGTCCGCTTCGCCATCCCGGGCAAGGACGCGAAGTAGATGTGTTTGGCCGGAGCGTACAGAATATGTTCGTACACTTCATCGGTGATCACAAAGGCGTCGACCTCCTCGGCCAAGCCGCCAATCAAATCCAGCTCGTCGCGCGTGAACACGCGCCCCGAGGGATTGGCCGGGTTGCAGACAATGATGGCCTTCGGCTTCTGTGCGAACGCGCGCCGCAATTCGTCCGGGTCGAAACGGAAGTACGGCGGGTGCAGCGGCACGTAGATGGGTTCGGCGCCCGACAGAATCGTGTCGGCGACGTAGTTTTCGTAGAACGGCGAAAACACGACCACGCGGTCGCCCGGATTGCACGCGGTCATCATGGCCGCCATCATGGCCTCGGTGCTGCCGCAGGTAACCACGATGTTCTGCTCGGGATCGATGGGCATGCCCATGAATCTGCTCTGCTTGCGGGCCAAGGCGGCGCGGAAGCCGGGGGCGCCCCAGGTGACCGCGTACTGATGCGGGCCCTGTCGCCCTGCCCGCTCGGCCGCTTGTTTCAGCGCCTCGGGCGGATCGAAGTCGGGGTAACCCTGGGACAGGTTGATGGCACCGTGCTTGTTCGCCAGGCGGGTCATGGCCCGAATGACGGATTCGGTGAAGGTGCTGACCCGATGACTGGTTGCAGGCATGGGAAGCTACAGCGGCTGGCGATCGATGAAGGCGCGGAACCACAGCTCCAGCATCATCAGGTTCCAGATCTGCTGACCGCGCGGCTCGCCGCGGGCGTGCGCCGCCAACAGGGCTTCCACGGCGGCCGGTCGGAACAGCCCACGCCGGCGTGCGGTCGCGTCGAGCAGGGTATCGCGCGATAGCGACGCCAATTCACCGCGCATCCAGCGGTGGATGGGCAAGCCGAAGCCGCGCTTGCCGCGCTTGAGGATCGTAGGTGGCAAGAGATCGCGTGCGACGTCGCGCAGGATCAGCTTCGTGGTGGACCCGCGCAGCTTGAATTTGGTGGGCAACCCTGCCGCGAATCGAATCACCTCGCGGTCGAGCAGCGGCGCCCGCACCTCCAGCGCGTGCGCCATCGATGCAATGTCGACCTTCACCAAAATGTCGTCGGGCAAATAGGTCTGGGTGTCGAGCTCCATCAGCCGGCCGATAGCATCCCCGGCCGCGCCGCCGTCGATGGTGTCGGCGAACCGCGCGGCCACGGCGTCACGCTGGAATTGCGCGCGAAATTCCGGTTCATAAAGGGCAAGCCGCTCGCGGTGCTCGAAGTGACAAATCCAGCCTTCGTAGCGCTCGGCCGCGCTTTGCCGGAAGCGCACGCCTGTGTTGCGCAGAGGCTGGGCCGCCGCGAAGGGAAGGTTGCGCAGCACCGCCGCCAGGGTGGCGCGGATCGGGCGCGGAAGCTTCAGCAGGCGATTGAGCAACCGGGCCACGCGGTAGCGATCGTAGCCGCCGAAGTTCTCGTCGCCGCCGTCGCCCGAGAGCGCCACCGTGACGTGCCGTTTGGTGACTTCGCACAGGTACCAGGTCGGCACCGCCGACGCATCGGCAAAGGGCTCGCCGTAGTGAAGCGCGATCTTGGGCACGATGGCGACCATATCGGGATTCACCATGATCTCGTGGTGCTGGGTCGCATAGCGATCCGCCACCAGCTTGGCGAAGGGCAGCTCGCTCAGATCCTGCTCGGGAAATCCCACCGCAAAGGTCTTCACCGGCCGCGACGACTGCCGGGCCATCAACGCCACGACCAGCGACGAATCGATCCCGCCCGACAAGAAAGCACCCAAGGGCACGTCGGCGACCATGCGCAAACGCACCGATTCTTCTAGACGGCGGCGCAGCTCGACGGCCAGCTCATGCCGATCGGTGGCTTCGACGGCCCGCGGGTGGAAGTCCCATGCGCTGTAGCGCTGGACCACCGGGTCCTGGCCGGGCTTGCACACAGCCAGGCAGCCGGGCGGCAGCTTGTGGACGCCACGAAAAGCGGTCTCGGGCGACGGCACGTACTGCAGGCCCAGGTAGGCATCGATGGCCTCGAAGTTTGGCTCGCGCGGAACCCAACCGATGGCAACCAACGCCCGCACTTCGGACGCAAACAGGAGCCCTTGCTTGCCAAACCAATAGAAGAGCGGCTTCTTACCCACGTGGTCGCGCGCAAGCACGAGCTGGCGCTTTTTTCCGTCCCACAGGGCAAGCGCGAACATCCCGCGCAGCTCGGACACGAAATCAGGCCCCATCTCCTCGTAGAGGTGCAGCGCAACCTCGGAGTCCGAGCCCGAGCGGAACCTGTGCCCTTTGCCTTCCAGCGAAGCGCGCAGCTCGACGAAGTTGTAGAGCTCGCCGTTCACCACCACCTGGATCGATCCGTCTTCATTGCCCATCGGCTGCGCGCCTTCGGGCGAGAGGTCGATGATGGACAGCCGGCGGTGGCCGAGGCACACGGGACCGTCCACCATCATGCCGTGCATGTCCGGGCCACGGTGGATCAGGCGATCGCACATGCGCAGGACGGGCTCCCGCAGCGTCGCTGCTTCAGCGTCGGCACCGGCCAGGTAGCCCGCGATACCGCACATCAGACAGGCCCCTTTCGCTGTGGCAAGAGCTCGTCGTAGAGCGCGACGATGTCGCCGATGACCTTCTGATTGGAGAATCGATCGAGCACGCGCCGCCGGCCCGCGCGTCCCATCTCGCACGCCGTCTCGGCCGGCGTGGCGAGCGCGCGTTCGATGGCGCGTGCCAGGGGCTCGACGTAGCCAGTGCGGAACTCGAAGCCGGTCTCGCCGTCGGCCATGATCGCGTCGAGGTTCGCGGCGTGCGAGAGCAGCAGCGGCCGCTCGCACGCGTGGCCTTCCAGCGCGGCGTTGGGCAAACCTTCCCACAGCGACGGCAACACCACCCAATCCGTAGCGCTGTAGATCTCCTCGATGGCGGTCACCGGACCAAGATAGCGAATGTATGCCTCAAGTCCATGACGCCGCACCAGATACTGGAAAAGCCGCGTGTTCCAGCCCTGCGAGACCCTGCCAGCGAGCAGAAAGCGCGCCGATTCCGGCAGCCGGCCGCGCCGCTTGAGCCGCCCGAGCGCCAGCGCGAGCCCCATCTGGTGCTTCATAAACGAGATGCGCCCGGGCATGAAGAAGGTAACGCCCGAGAGCCCGAGCTCGCCGCGTACCCGCTCGCGAATTTGCGCGGGCAGTGGCCGGAAGCGTTCGAAGTCGACGAAGTTGCCAATCAGGCGAATCTTGGCGGCCGGCACCCGCTGCCAATGCACAAGCTCGCGCACGATGCCGACGCTGTTTGCCACCACCGCGTGGCAGCGCCGGGCAAGCAGCTTCTCTACCAGTGCGAAGCGCGGGCGCATGAAACGGCAGCGCACCGACGAGATGACCACCGGATTTCCCACCCGCGGCGAGACCAGCCGGTTCCAGAAATTCGACGGTTCGAGAAGACTGTGGACGACGGCAGGCTTTTCCGCTTCCAGGTACTTGCGCAGGCGCCTTGCGATCGCGAACGGATTCTTCTGGCCGATGACGAAGCGGCGCAGGCGCTCGGGCAGAAGGTGTCCGTACGCAAGATCCTCGCGCAGCGTACCCAGCGCCACGTCGAAGCGGTCTTCGGGTAACCGCCGCGCGATCTCCAGCGCCTGCCGCTCGGCCCCACCCTGCGCCAGCGAATCGACCAGCACGACGACCTTCACGCGATCCGTGGTCAATGATCGTGCAGCGGGGTTGGCGAAGGCGGTTTCTTCTCGGGTGTCCATGGCGAGCGGTTCACATCGCGCGGTCGACTGCCAATGCAACTGGCATGCTAGCCCCCGACTCTGCCAAGCCCTTGCTGACCAGCAGGCGGTCGTAAAGCGAAGTGAACGACTGCAGCAGAACTTCGTTGTTGAGGGCAAGGGACACACGCGTTCGGCCCTTCGCGCCCATGGCGGCCAGATCGGCGTCGGATGCGTCCAGCAGTTGTTCAAGTCCGTCGGCGAGCGCGGCACGATCGGCGGTCCGCACCTCGATGCCAGTCTCTCCCGCGCGTACCAGACCGTCGGCGTTGGCCGCGCGCGATGCCAGCACCGGAAGGCCGCACGCGTGCCCCTCAATCACCGCGTTCGGCATGCCTTCGTAAAGCGACGGCAAGATTACAGCGTCGGCAGCGTGGTACGCGGCCTTCACGTCGGAAACCGCGCCCAGAAGGCGCACGTGCTTTTCAAGCCCGAAGCGCCCGACCAGCCAACGCACCAGCCGGGAGTACCTGCGGTCGCGCTCGCGACCGGCGAGCAAGATGCGTGCGTGGTCCGGCAGCCGGCCTGAGCGCGCCAGGGTGTGCAGGGCACGCAGCAAACCGAGCTGGTGTTTCTGCACGCTGATTCGACCGGGCAGCACCAGCACCCGATCGCCGGCCGCCAGAGCGAAGCGCCGACGCGCAGCCTCGCGCTCACCGGGCTGCGCCGGGCGAAAGCTGGTGAGATCGACGAAGTTAGGAATGACCTGCAACTTTCCTTCCGGCACCCGCGCCCAGAAACGGAGCTCGTTTTGCACCCCGACGGAGTTCGACAGCACGCAGTCGGTGAATTCGGCAAACGACGACTCGGTGAGGAGGTTGAGCGGGTCGATGCCCCGGTTGCGCACCGACGTGATCAAGATCGGCACGCGAACCCCGAAGATCTGCATCGCCACCCGGGTCCACAGATTGGCGCGGTCTCGATAGCTGTGCAGGATCGCAGGCTGCTCGCTGGCGATGATCTCGGCCAGCCGCTTGAGCCCGGACCAGCGCATCCTGCGGCAGCCCAGCACGTGGCGCGGCTGCCCTGCCGGCAGGTACTCGCGATAGTGCATCTCTTCGGCCTCGAACAGACACAGCACCGGCTCGAAGCGATCGGGCAAGCGACGGATGAGCTCAAGCAGCTGGCGTTCCGCACCGCCCTGGCGCAGTCCGGGGGTAACGAAGAGGATCTTGTGACGCATGGAAACCATGGGAGCTGTAAACGGACTCGCACGATATCAGCCAACAGCGTCGGAATGGAACCTGCTGCTCGCTGATTCGCACGGACGGGCCGCAGGGTCTGGCCAAGCTGGCTGCGTTCCTGCATGCTGTGGTCCCTATGTGCGGCATCTGCGGATTTCTGAGCCCCGGCGCCGACGCCCCAGCGAACGAGGCGCCGGTACGAGCCATGGCGCGCGCGTTGGCCCATCGCGGGCCGGACAACGAGGGCTTCACCAGCGACGGACCGATGGTCCTGGGGCACCGGCGGCTGTCCATCATCGACCTTTCTCCAAGCGGGCGGCAGCCCATGGCCAACGAAGACGGCTCGGTGCTGGCGGTGGTGAACGGCGAGTTCTACAACTTTCAGGATCTGCGCGCGCGCCTGGAGGCCAGCGGGCACAGGTTCCGTTCGCATTCGGATTCGGAGGTTCTGGTCCACCTCTACGAGGAACGCGGCGACGATCTGCTCGCCGACCTGCGCGGTATGTTCGCCTTCGCGGTGTGGGATGGCCGGCGCAAGCGCCTGCTGCTCGCGCGCGACCGCCTGGGCAAAAAGCCCCTTTACTGGGCCGCATTTCGCGACGGCTTCGCGTTCTCGTCAGAGGTCGCGTCGCTTCTGCGCGGCCTACCCTTTCGGCCCGACCCAGACCCGCAGGCCATCGAGCGTTACCTGACCCTGCAGTACGTGCCATCGCCGATGAGCGCGTTCCGGGGCGTGGCCAAGCTGCCCGCGGGCCATCTGCTCACGGTCAGCCCAGGACAAACGCCCGAGGTGCGCCGCTACTGGCGGCTGTCGTTCGCCCCGCGGCCCGACGCCCCGAAGACGCTCGACGAGGCAGCCGAGGCGCTCGGCCCGATGCTGGAAGAAGCGGTGCGGATCCGCCAGATCGCCGACGTTCCGTTGGGCGCGTTCCTGAGCGGCGGCATCGATTCTAGCCTGGTGGTGGCGCTGATGGCCAAGTCCAGCCCACGCCCGGTGGAAACTTTTTCCATCGACTTCGCGGGCAGCGCGGGCGAGGCGGTGTGGGCGCGCAAGGTGGCCAAGATGTGGAACACCCAGCACCACGAGCTGGAGGTCAAGCCGGACATGGTGACCATCCTGCCCGAGCTGGTGCGCCGCTATGGCGAGCCCTTCGCGGACACGTCAGCGGTTCCGGTCTACTACTTGTCGAAGCTGACCCGCGAAAATGTGGTCGTCGCGCTCTCCGGCGACGGCGGTGACGAGGTGTTCGGTGGCTATCGCCGATATTTGTGGGACAAGCTCGCGCGCCACATCGCTGGGCTTGGCATCGCAGGCCGCGCCATCGGCGGCATCTTGGCCCATCTGCCCGGCACCGGCATGCACACGGTGCGCGCCTTCGGCCGGGCGGCCTGCAGACCGATGGCTGACCGATATTTGCCACTGATTGCCCATTTTTCACCAGCCGAGAAGCAACAACTTCTCGCGCCCGCCTTCCGCGACCAGCTCGGGCTGCCGGCGGGCAGCCCGGATCCGGTGGTTGGTTGGTTCGCCGAGATCCTAGCCGGCTCGACTGCCGAGGACGACGTGAACCGCCTGCTCGACCTCGACACCAACAGCTATCTGGCCGACGATATTCTGGTGAAGGTGGACATCGCGTCGATGGCGCATGCGCTGGAGGTGCGCGCGCCGCTCTTGGATCACGTTCTGGTGGAATGGATGGCGGGACTGCCAGGACGACTGAAGCTCAACTTCCTACGCGGCAAGCGCCTACTGCGAACCATCGCGCGCGGCCTGATTCCCGACCCGATTCTCACGCGAAAGAAGAAGGGATTCTCGATGCCCGTCGACCACTGGTTCAGGGGCGAGCTGCGGCCGATGGCGCGCGACCTTCTTCTCGGCAGCGACGCACGCACGCGAGCCTACGTGAACACCGAATGCGTGCGCCAGCTCCTGACCGAGCAAGATGGCGGCGCCCACCACGGCGAGAAGCTGTGGAATCTGGTGGTGCTCGAGCTCTGGCTGCGCGAGCCCCGCGGCGAGGTTGCCGCTTGAGCACGTCCGCAGACACGCCGGTCGCTGACAGCGCGGAAGACGCCCGAAAGAAGGACGCAGCCCACGCCGCACGCAGCGGGGCCGTGCAGATCCTGACCATTGCCGCGCAGGCGCTGATCACGGTGACCCACGTGCTGCTCGCGCGACTCTTCGGTCGAGCGGTCTTCGGCGGCTATCAGGCGTGCCTCGCGATCCTGGAAGTGCTCACCCGCGGCGGTACCGGCGGCGCGGACAAGGGAATGTTGCGCTACATCGCCGGGTTCCGCGCGCGCGGCCAGCCCGATCTCGCTCGCAGCGCGCTCGGCACGGGCCTGCGCCTGTGCCTGGGCGTGGCCAGCGCCGCGGCGTTGCTTCTGCTGGTATTGGCCGGTCCGCTGGCGTCGCTGTCCCACGATCCGGCCCTGGCAAATGGGCTCCGCGTGCTGGCACCAGTCACGATCCTCACCGGCACCATGTGGGTCCTGGTGCAGGCGAGTCTCGCCGCCAAAACTACCCGAGCGAACTTCATCGTGCGCGGGGTTGGCGAACCGACGCTTCTGCTTGCGGCCGGGCTTCTGGCCGCGCTCGCGGGCCGCAGCCTAGCCCATTTGGCGCTGGCGCATGTCATCGCTGCGGCGGTGACCTTGGGGCTTGCGGTGATTGTGGTGGGCCGGGTCTTCGGGCCCGGCGAGCTCCGGCGCGCTTTGGCGGCGCCGCGCTTGCCCGGCTTCGCGCATTTCTCCATCCCGCTTGGTCTTGCGGATCTGACCAACGCCATTCTGCAACGGGCGGACATCGTGCTCTTGACGATATTCGTCGGCCCGCGCGCCACCGCGGTCTACGCGGCCGCCGAATTCGTCACGCGCGTGACCGCGAATGCACGCTACGCCTTCGACAGCGTGGCGGCGCCCATGTTCTCCGAGGCGATTCACCTTGGCGACCGGCAGCGACTGCAAGACAACCTGCTCATGATCACCCGCTGGGTGACCCTGGCCGCGGCGCCCATCGCGGTCACCGTGGTGTCCCTGCGGCGTGAGCTGCTGGCTCTTTACGGTCCCGGCTTTCAAGAAGGCACCACCGCCCTTTCGCTGCTGGCAATGGGCCATCTGGTGAACGCCATCATGGGATTGTCAGGCTGGATTCTCACGGTCAGCGGCCGGTCGCGCACGATTCTGGTCAACAACATCATCGCTGCGACGGCGAATGTCCTCATGGGGCTGACCTTGATTCCGCGCTTCGGATTGGTGGGCACCGCCATCGCCGCACTCGGCAGCGTCACCTTGGTGAATTTGCTCGTGGTCGTGGAGGTCTGGCGTTGGCAGCGCGTGCATCAACTCAGCCTGTCCATCGCCAAGCCGCTGGTTGCTGCGGGGGCCACCCTGGCGGTGGAATTCGCGATCGGGCACCTGCTAGACAACGTGGCCTTGCGAATTGTAGCGACCGTCCTCGTCGGTTTGGCCAGCTACCTGGCCGCTCTTTTCGCGCTGGGACTGTCGCCCGACGACCGCCGCCTGCTGGGCAAGCTGCGAGCACGGATCGCCGCCTGGTTCGGCCGAGCTAACTCGCCTGGCTGATTCGGCGGCTGGCCGTCGGAATTCTGCGTCCCTTCCGTCCCCGCTCCCGGCTGCTGTTGGGTTTCGACATCGCGCGGGCGATGACAGGACCGGAAACGGAAGCGAGGCAGAACCGGCGGGAACCGAGACGACCTCGTCCCGCCACTGCCCCGGCTGGGCTAGTCCTCGTCGTCGTCCGCGACTCCACGCGACGACTTGGGCTCGAAGTCGAGCTCTTCCACGAACATCTCACCCATCATGTCGTCGATGGCCGGGCTGAACCCATCGGCGCGCCTCAGCTCCTCTCGCTCGAACTCTTCAAAGGTTCGGTAAATCCTCTGGTCGCCGTACTTCATGGCTGTTCTCCTTGGTTGCAGGGAAACACACTACATGTAGGTACAAGTAGTACGACACCTGCGAGTCACGTCAACTTTTCGGATCTCTTTTCGTGGTTTGGGCGGCTAGAGAAAGATCGACCACGGCCACGACCACGGCCACGACCCGACTGGGGAGGCGAAGAACGGCAGTTGAAAAGCGCATGGGGTTGGTGTTAGGAGGGTGCACGCCAAAGGCTTGGGCGACCACAGTTCATGGGCCGAGTCATCGCGGTTGCGAATCAGAAGGGCGGCGTCGGCAAGACGACCACCGCAGTCAACTTGGCGGCCTCGCTGGCCGTTGCCGAGAAGCACATTCTGCTGGTGGACATGGATCCGCAGGGCAACGCAACCTCGGGTCTGGGCCATGCGCGCCAGGCCGCCGGCGCTGATGGCGGCAGCGTCTACGACGCAATCATAGGACGAAAGACCATCGCCGAAGTCACGCACGCCACCGAGCTGCCGTTCCTGAAGTTGGTTTCCTCCGGCCAGGACTTGGCGGGCGCCGAAATCGAGTTGGTGCCGCTTCCCAGCCGCGAGACCAAGCTCCGCGATCCGCTGCGCCTAGTGGCCCCGGACTACGACTTCATCATCATCGACACGCCTCCTTCGCTCGGGCTTCTGACCTTGAACGCCCTGTGCGCGGCTGACGGCGTGTTGGTGCCGCTGCAATGCGAGTACTACGCCCTCGAAGGGCTGTCGGATCTGCGCGCGACCATCGGCCTGGTCGGCCGATCGCTCAACCCGGGGCTCGACATCGAGGGCATCATCCTTTGCATGGTCGACATGCGACAGAACCTGGCCGAACAGGTCGCAAGCGAGGTTCGCAACCACTTCGGCGACAAGGTCTACCACACGCCCATTCCGCGCAACGTGCGGCTCTCGGAGGCGCCGTCCTTCGGCAAGCCGATCTTGCTCTACGATGTGGCTTCCAAGGGAGCCAAAAGCTACATGGAAGCTGCCCGCGAGTTTCTCACCCGCCACACCCGCAGCCCCGAAGGGGAAAAGCCCTCGTGACCACCGGGGGAAAAAGGCAGGCGCTCGGGCGCGGTCTCGCGGCTCTGATACCACCGGCCGCCGAATCGGCCGGGCGCGCGACACCGGGCAGCGGTCTGCGCACCCTCGACATCGAAAGCATCCATCCCTCGGCCAAACAACCGCGCAAGCACTTCGACGATGCCCGTTTGGACGAGCTGGCCGAATCCATCCGTAGCCAGGGCATCATCCAGCCCCTGGTGGTGCGCGTGCGCGAAGGCGGCGGCTTCGAGCTGGTGGCCGGCGAACGCCGGTGGCGGGCGGCCCAACGCGCGGGCTTGCATCAGGTGCCTGCGGTGGTGCGCGAAGTGGCCGAATCGCAGGCCTTCGAGATGGCCTTGGTCGAGAATCTGCAGCGCGAGGATCTCAATCCGATTGAAGAGGCCGAGGGCTATCAGCGCCTGGTGGCGGAGTTCGGCTACACCCAAGAATCGCTGTCGGCCCGGGTGGGCAAGGATCGCAGCACCGTGGCGAATGCCCTGCGCCTATTGCGCCTGCCGCCCACCGTGCGCACCATGGTGATCGACGGCCGCCTCAACATGGGCCACGCGCGGGCCTTGCTCGGTCTGGAGAGCGACCCGACCATCGAGCGGCTGGCCCGGCAGGCGATCAGTCGCGGGCTTTCGGTGCGGCAGGTCGAGTCGCTGGTCAAGCGCGAGCGCGAGAGCGACGACCGCCCCGCAGCCCCTCCCGCCCAGCAATCGCCTGCGGTGCGCGACCTGGTTCGCAAGCTGGAGCACGCCCTGGCCACCAAGGTGAAGCTGGTGGAAACCAGCCCGAAGAGCGGACATCTCGAAATCTACTACGCGTCCCTGGACGAGCTCGACGCCGTGTTGGCGAAGATACTTCGCTAGCGCATACCCGCCGCGCTCAGACGCTTTGCGTGCTCGACCATCAGAGCGTGGAACTCCTGGTAGCCCTTGACGCTGCGGGGCAGATGGTCCTCGCAATAGCGTTTGGCCCGGGCGTAATCGAGCGGCTCGCGGCAGTACCCATCGTGGCAGAGCACGCGCACGGTGTACGCATCCACGACCATTTCTTGCTCGCCGTAGGCATACAAGCGAATGCTATCGGCGGTCTCGGGACCGATTCCCCACACCCCCAAAAGCATTTCGCGACTTGGGATTCCGCCCGCAAGGCCCAGATAGAACTGGGCAAAGGCGCGCAGCTTCTTGGTCTTGGCCCTGAAGTAGCCCGACGAGCGAATGGCGGTTTCAAGCACGCGGTCCGCCGCCGACACGATTTTCGCCGGCGCCAGCAGGCGCCCTTGTGCGAGCAGGCTGAGCGCGCGTTCGACGTTGGTCCACGCGGTGTTCTGGGTGAGGATGGCGCCGACGCAGATTTCGAACCGCTCGGCGTCGGACCGAGGGTAGTTGTAATCGCCCGGATGGTAGCCGGTGAGTCGCCCGGTCGAGGTCGGGTTACTACCGCTGTGGGACAGAAGGGGCCACCAGCCCTGGGGCCCATAGGCGGCCAGCAGGGCGCAGGCGAAGGCCTCAAGCGGCGTGCGCCGAGCCACGACCAGCGGTACTCTAGCATCCGGCGGCAGGCTCCTGGATGGTCTTTGGTTCTGTCTGGCTTTCGTTCTGGCGATGCTCACGGCGAGACTTGCTGTTCTAGACGAGAAGCCCTGGTTTCTTCTAGGCGCACCTGCGACAATCTAGCGCCTAAATCGATTCTGGTTACTGTCCCACGATGAGAGTCGGCGAAATCCTCATACAGCTCGGATGGCTCACCCCCGAGCAGCTCAAGACCACGCTGGAGAACCGCGATCTGCTCGGCGGAAAGATCGGCACCCAGCTGGTCGAGCGGGGACTACTTACCACGGACCAGGTGGCCGAGGCCCTGAGCCGCCAGATGCGCATCCCTGCGGCCATGCAAAGGCACTTTGACAAGGCCGATCCCAACGTCATCCCCATGCTTCGGCCGGTGCTGGCAACGCGCTACATGGCCATCCCTCTGGTTGCGGCGAAATCGGGCGTCAAGCGCATCGTGGTTGCGATGGCCACGCCCCAGGACGTTCAACTCGTCGACGACGTCTCCTTCGCCCTGGGTGCGAGGGTCGAGCCCATGGTCGCGTCCGAGCTGGCCATCGTGCGAAGCCTGAAGCGCTTCTACAACCTCGACGTGAAGCTGAACCGGCCTGCCCGCCCTGAGCCGCGGCCCCGCAGCAACACCCGATCGTACGGGTCCAGCGAGATTCCCGCGCTGTCCGGCCTCAGATCCCCGGGTCCGGACGCATCGGCCCCGGTGCGACGGCCAACCCATCCGGAGCTCGAGATCTCCGTCGAGCAGCCGCGCATTTTGCCGCCGTCGCCAGATGCGGCGGTCACCCTGGAAGACGTCGTGCACCGACTGTCGGTCGCCGAAAACCGCGACCAAGTCGCCGACATCCTGATCGACTTCATGCTGCCGCGATTCGGCTGCGGTTTGGTCTTCCTCTTGCGGGGAAACAACGCTCACGTTTGGCGAGGATTCGCGCCCGGGGTCGACGTGCACGCCATCGAAACCATCGCCTTCCCCATGTCGATGCCGTCCATGTTCCGCATGGCGAAGGATCGCGTGGCAACCTTCCGGGGAGCGCCGCCGTCGGAGGGCGTGTACCTGCACACGCAGATTTGGAAGTATTTGCACGCCGAGCCGCCCGCCGACGTGGTCGTGATTCCGATTACTATCGGCGAGCGGGTGATCTCCCTGGTCTACGCGCATGCGAGCGATGCCAGCAGGCTGCCCGACGATTGCGTCCAGGAGCTGCAAGCGGTGTGCACCGCTGCCGCCAGCGCGTTCGTCAGGCTGATCCAGCGCGCGAGGGACGGCAACCAGCCGACCACCCTGCTGCCCCGATGAGGTGACGCTTCTCGTCCGGCCCGTTCAGGACTTGAGCAGAATCAGGATGTGCTCGCGCCTGGGCTGCCCGGCAAAGATCTCGGCCAGGCGGCGGTCGCGCGGAGGACGTGATTCAAACGCCCCCGCCACCAGCTCGAGGCCGGCATTCGCTGCGGCGCCTCCGATAGCCTCGGCTGTATCTTCGGGTTCCCTGCCCACCACGCCGTCGCCCATCACCAGAACAACGGCCGCGCCAGGCTTTGCCACCCGGCCCATTTCACCCAACCAGCGACGCCGATCCTGTTGCCATCGCTTGGCCGGCGAGCCCATGTCGTCCGTGCGCGCGCCGACCTGAACCCGGGCGAACTTCGCACGCGGCAGCCCGAGCCACAGAAAGCGCACGTCGTGATGCCCGGCGTAGTCGTAGGTGCTCGCGTAGGGCGGCGAGGACAAAACCAGGTCGAAGGCAGAGTCGCGAAGACCGTCGAGAGAGCGCGCATCGCCCAGCTTGATCTCCGGCAACCGAGTGCCCTCGGGCGTCCGCTGCGCCAGCGCCGCCAGGGATTGCGCGAGCTCGTACGCGCGCGCGGCGAAGAACTTCGACGGCACCCCTCGACCGATGCGCTGATGGACCTCGTCGGAAGGGGATTCGGGCTGCCGCATGAACTTGACCAAGATCGAGGAGAAACACGCCCGCAGGGCGACTCCGACCGTATCTTCGGCGGTAGCGCCCACCAGCTCGCGTAGGCCCAGTAGCTCGAGGGCCACGTGGGGAAAGAAGCGGATGTTCTCCCGCCTTGCCCAAGCCGGAATCTCGGGACGAATTCGCTTGCGCGCGCGTTCGGCGGCAAGGGTGGCGATCTCACGGGCTGCCTCGACCAGCCGCTCGCGGCCTTCCGGGTTGAGCGGGGTCGAGCGCACCCTGGCGACCAGCACCGCCAACGGGCTGGCATCGATGCCGACCGCTGACCGCCCGGCGACCATCGCCTCCACCAGCACGGTTCCGCTGCCGCAGAACGGATCTAGGACCCGTTGGCCTGGCTTGGAGAGCGCCGCTACCGCCGTACGCGCGGTCGACGGATGCATGCGGCCCGCGTAGCTGTGAAAGCCGTGGGTCAGCGCGCGGGACAGCCCTGGGTCGACGTGAAACAGCTCGGCCGCCAGGCGGGCCGAGGAGGGCTCGCCCCAACTCTCGACCGGCCCGCCGTGAACCGAAAACGCCTGGCGTCGCCGAGTCTTCAGCGGCTACTCCTCCGAGTCGGAAGCAGGCGGTGCATCCGATGTCGGCGCATCTTCCTGGACCGACCCTGGCTCGCCTTCCCCTTCCTCGGACTCGGGCGCCGGGCCAGACTTGCCACCGAACGCGAGCTGGATCCCCAAGGCACCCTCGACCACGAACCCCACATTTGGAAATCCGCCCAAGGCCCGTAGATCCAGGGCAAGGGCGAAGTAACGGGACAGATGAACCACAAAGGCGCCGCTGGCACCGAGGAAAACCACGCCAACGGGACGAGTGTCGGTCTTGGAAAGCGTCTTGTTAGGATCAGGTACCTGCTGAGGATTGGTTGGGTCGTTCGGATCCTGTTCATAGCCGAGGATCTGCGGCTTGACAGGAAAGCGGATGTAGCCACCGCCCACCGACGGCCCGGCCACAAACTGGAAGTTTCCGCTGGACGATAGATCGAAGTGCCAGAGCCCGCGAGCAAAACCGGCGACCGCCCCAGTGCTCGGCTCGCCCGTGCGAATCGGTCCAGGCCCCTGGCCCTGATTGATCCACTCAAACCGCGCCTGCAGCGAGAGGGAGAAATTCTCACCCATCATCCACCCAATCTCGGGCAAAAAGGTGACCGTGCCAGCAGGACTGGCAACAGCGCCGACCGAGATCGGCTTTCCGTGATCGTCCTTCGCCCATTCCAGATCCCCCTTGGGGGCCCAACCCCAACCGGTTCCGACACCAAAGCCGAACCAAACCGCGCCTTCGCGTCGGCGATGCAATCCCGCCTCGTATTTCTCCATCGCCTGACGTGCCTTGATGCCGGCCAGCGGGTCGGCTTCTCCGCCGCCACCCACAGCGACGGCGCCGGCTCCGCCCCCCCGCTTGCGGACCTCGATCACCGACGGGTTGTCTTCCTGTCCGTTGCTCGCAAGCTCGTTGTCGTTGCCGTCGCGGGCATCGTAGAACACCTGGATACTCGTGCCCCTCATCGCGCTGCCTGGCAAGGTCGCCAGGTACCATCCCTTGGGACTGCGTCGCATGGGCAGGCTTTGAAAGGCCTCCGCCCCGGGGGCGCGATAGTGGATCTGCACGAGCTTCGCGCTGATGCCGGGCTTGAGCGCGCATCGAATCGACAGTTCCTTCCCGGGTGGCGCATCTTCCGGGGTCGAGCACATAAGTGGCGCGGCCATGGACGACGGCAGGTCGGGCTCGCTCCCGCCGGCCAGCGAAGGCGCGGGTTCCGGCGCTGCCGGTTGTGGCCTCGCAGGTTCCGGCGTCGGCGCAGGCTCGGTGTCGGCCGCGGCCTGGTCGAACGCGGACTTGAGCTCTGGCGTCTCGATGGAGGGCGTGAGCTGAATGTCGGGCCGGATCTTCTTGGCCAAGGTGAAGTTTTGCGCCGCCACCGCCGGGTCCTGGAAGCCCACGAAGTAGACCGCGCCCAGGTGGAGGTACGTCCGCGCCGTCATCTTGTCGTCTTCGAGGCCGGCCTGCTTGGCCTCCTTGAGGGCCTTGGTCAGCAGGTCTCGCGCCGTCTCCCAGTCCTTTGCCTCGTACGACAACAGTGCCTGCTTGTTCAGCTCGACGATCTTGTCGCGCGCCTTCTTCTGGTCAAAGGCATAGGCTCTACCTGCCATCGAGGTGATGGCCAGGCTGGAAACAGTCAAAACGAGTGCGAGAAATCGAGCTCGTGAACTTCGGGAGCTCGACCACCCTATTTCCTTTGTCCCCATAGTAGCGATTCCTTCCTATTGCTGCGTGATCATGAATTCGACGCGACGGTTGCGCTCGCGGCCTGCGGCGGTCTTGTTATCGTCAATGGGCTGATCGGGACCATACCCTTTTGCTTCCATTCGATCACTACTGATTCCTTTGCCGACCAGATAGGCCTTTACGGCGTCGGCCCTAGCCTGCGAAAGCCGCAAATTGTAGGAGCGACCGCCCCGGTTGTCGGTGTGCCCTTCGATACGGATGTGCATGGTGGAACGCCCGTTCAAGGCCGCCACCACCTCGTCGAGCAGACCGAAGCTGCGCGGCATGATGACCGACTTGGCGGTCTGGAAGAAGATGGCCTGCCGAAGCTCGATCTTCTGGTCGGTCACCTTGATGTGCTCGAACTTTTGCGGGCAACCCTGGTTGGAGGCCGGCCCCGCCTCGTTCGGGCAACGGTCGCTCGCATCAGGCACGCCGTCCTGATCGTTGTCGGGATCCGGGCAACCGTCCTGATCTTCGAACCCGTCCATGTCCTCCGGATCGTTCGGGCACTTGTCGAGCGTGTCCGGAATGCCGTCTTTGTCGTTGTCGGGATCGGGGCATCCGTCGTCGTCCTCGAACCCGTCGCGATCCTCCGGGTCGTCGGGGCAACGGTCGAGCCGATCAGGAACACCGTCGCGATCCCGGTCGGCGTTAGGATCCTGTGGAGGCGGCTCAGGTTTCCGCTTGGGACAAGCCCGCTCGTCGGTGGCCCGGCGTAGAGCCTCCTTGGATTGCGCCTGTGCGAGCTCCAAATAGTCCCGGGCGGCGAAGTAGTCGCCCTTGTCGAACTCTCGTTCGGCGAAGTCGGCATTGGCTTCGCCCGACGCCAGCTCGCGGGGCGCGCAGTGGTAGGCACCGTTCGCACGCGCGGACGCCAGCCGGGTGCGCACCTCCGTCACCTGGACCGCCAAGTCCGAGCCTGCGCAGGCCCCTAGCCCAGCCAGAACGGAAAGCGCCAGCGACGCCCGACAGATCGCTCTACCCACGCTCAGATCTCTCCGCAAGTCTGGTTCGGCCTGGGAACCTCCCCCGCGCGCTTGGACTCGGCCGACCTCGCGAGCGCCGAGGCACGCGTGGAGCAATCCTGGCTGCGGCGTCCCCAGTCGATCGCTTGCTGGTAGTCCGCGTACCCCGCATCCTCGCGGGCCTTGTCGTAGTAGAGGCTTGCCTTCGTGAGCTCATAGGGCGCGTATCGCTCGGCTCCGTCGGCCCTCGCTTGCTCGAGCGATGCGGCCGCACGAGTGCTTACCTCTCTCAGGTACATGACGGGCCCGCAGCCGGACAAGAGAAGAAACACCAACGCGAGCGCCCGAGCGTGACGACGGGGCGGCACGAGTTGGACGGTAGAAAAAACCGGCAACCGAGTCAAGCGGTGGATGACGGAAGGCCGTGGATTGCACTCGGTCTTTCAAGGTCCCATGTCCATTCGTGCCGCGCGCTCGCTTTCCGTTGGATGCGGCTAGCTCGCTCCACCAGCGCAGGCCACCCACGCCCGAGCCTCGCCGTGCGAGGCGCCCGCTGCGACCGACGCTGCTGCTCTGTAGGCGAGTAGTCAAGTGTCGGTGTGGCGCCCACAAAACTTTCACCTGAGGAAGCAATGTCCTTGATTTGTGCTGCGTTTACGAGGTATTAGCTGTGTTCCGCGCCATCTTCTGTTGGAGGTTCCTGTGAAACAGCTCATCGCCTTTCTCCTTGACCACGCGATGCTCGACTTTTCGGGCGAGCTCACGATCGACATGGTCAAGGAGTTCCTCCGCGATGAGGAGGGCCCCGAGGCACGCGCCCTGCTAAACAAGATAATGCAAGACGGCGGGGTCGAGGAAATGCAGATCACCCTGGCCGATTGCCTCCAGGATGCCCTGCGGACCGGGCTCACCGAAGGTGTCGTCGGCGAGCAGCTGAAACTCTACGCCGAAAGCTGAGCGCCGCCCCTGACGCAGGCGGTTCACGATTGGCCGGCGTTCGTTCTCAGAGATTCGGACCAGCCTCTTCTGGGCATGAGCCGCGCATGCAGCTGACGCGAATATCCCCGGTTGGATCGACGATGACCGTGACGGCTCCGTCGCGGTCAGTGCGAAGGACCAAGATTCCGCGCCGGGCGTAGCGAGCCAATGCGGTTGGGCTGGGCAATCCAAACCGGTTGAATCGGCCCGCCGAAGCCACCGCTAACCACGGAGAAAGCGCATCGATGAAGTCGTCGCTCGATGCGTAGCGACTGCCATGATGGGGAACCTTCACGACCTCGCTTTGCAGCTCCGTGTCCGGCTTTCCGGCGTGGAGCAGCTCGGCCTCACCTTGGTCGCCAATATCCCCGGTGAAGAGGATCTGTCGGCCGGCGTAGGCTACCCGAACCACCAGCGAGGCGTCATTTGCCGAAAGGCCCGGCGGAACGCCGATGGCGCCGTCGCGCCAAGGGCCGATGGCTTGCACAACCGTTCCGTTTCTCGCCAAGCTGCCTGGGACCGGCATCGCGACGCCTCGTTCGCGCGCCAGCTCGACCAAGTCGCGGAAGGCGGGATTGTTTCCGTCGTCGCCGCTGAGCCACAGCGCTGCGACCGGAAATCGCCGCAGGATTCGGAACAGGCCATTCATGTGATCCGGGTGTGGGTGCGACAGAATGACCAGGTCCAGGCGCGTGATGCCGCGGGCCCGCAGTACCGGCTCGACGATGCGCGCGCCGGTGTCGAAACTGTTGTCGTATCGGCCCCCCCCATCAATCAACGCGGTGAAACCGCCCGGACCCTGGACCAACGCCGAGTCGCCTTGGCCAACGTCGAGAAACGTAACCTGCAGGTCGCGACTTCGCGTTCGCGCGATCGAGGAAGACACGAGGCTGCCGCCTGCAAGCAGAGCGCCGACCGTTCCCAGGGCGATCCAGCGCTTGCGTCGGCCGCCCGGGCAAACCGCCGCCTGAAGCAGACATGAGGCCGCACCGACCAGCAGCAGCGTCTCGGTCATGTCAGGACAGCGAGCCAGAAACACGGGAGCCCAGCGACGAAAGACCTCTGCGAGAATCAAGGCCAGGCGTGATCCGAGCCCGGCAACCCAGAGCGGGATCGCCCCCAGCCAGGAGTGCGCCAAAGCCAATAATGCTCCCACCAGACCACAGGGCAAGACCACCAGCTCGACCACGGGCACGAGGACCAGGTTCCCGAGCGGCGCGGCGGGCGTAATCTCGCCGAAATGGTGCGCAACCAGCGGCCCGGTGACCAGACTGGCGGCAAAGCTGGCCGAAAACGACCGCACGACCCATCCCCAGATCCGTCGCCGCTTCCGATGCTCACCCCTTGGCACCAGCCAACCTGCGAACAGCCCGAGCCCGATCACCGACGCGAAGGAAAGCTGGAACGAGACGTCGAGCAGCGCGAGAGGCGACTGGACTAGCAACGCGATGGCGGCCGCCGCGATCCCGGTAGGAAGTGAGACCGGGCGATTCACGATGGTGGCCCCGAGCACCATGGCGGCCATGATGGCCGACCGAGCCGTCGCCACCGCCTCGCCGGTGAGCAGGGTATAGAAGAAGCAGGCGGGCAGCGACAGGAGCGCTGCGGCCACGGCAGCAGGAACACGCAGGGACCAGGAAGGACGACGCCCGAAAAGCCACTTGGCGGCCTGGAAGAACAAGGCCACGACCACGGCCAAGTGCAGCCCGGAAACCGAAAGAACGTGCGTGGCGCCAGCGGCCCGAAAGCCGTCCTCGACCTCTGCCGGCACATCGGTACGCTCGCCCAAGACCATGGTTCGGACAAAGCCGGCGGCCGGTTCCCCAAGCCTGCCGCTGATCGTTCCCGCCATCGCGCGTCTGAGCCGAGCAGCCCACCGGCGACAGAGGGCGAGCGGGCCGACAGAACCGCGTACCCGTCGAATCTCGCTCGCGGCCCGGACTGAGGCGACGAAATCGATGCCTTGCCCTCGCGCCACCAGCCGCGCGTCGAGCATTGCGGGATTGGCAAATCCAAGCGGCACGTAGAGGCGCGCCTGGAATTCCACCCAATCCCCTGGGTCGAGGTCGGGCGCGCCGCCCAGTACGAGTAACGACAAGGTGCCTTCGCAGGGTCTTCCGCCCACCCGCGCAACGGCAACGCGCAGGTGAGAACGTCTGGCCGTCGAGGCTTGCCGGTCACTCGCCGGTTCCGCCGTTTGCGATCCGTTCGAAGCAACCGCGTCCTCTGAGTCGGCGCCCCGCACCACCTGTCCCATCACGACGAGCGGGGTGTCTTCGGGTACCCTTGCCGGTGCCGTGGCCAAGGTGGTCTCGCGCCAGCCCAGCCCCAGGCCGCAGACCAAAGCGGCCAGCGCCACGACCAGTGGCCAGGCCCGCTGCCAGGCCAGGAAGACCGCGGCGAGCGCGCAAGCCCCGGCCAGGATCGCGACGGCCTTCGACACCACCGAGACCGCGACCGCGATACCTACCGCCAGCGAGGCTGCCCAGAACGCGAGGTGCATACCGGGTTGTCGTCAACCCGGCCCCAAAAGTTGTGTCTGTCGGGGCGAGAGGATTTGAACCTCCGACCTTTCGGTCCCGAACCGAACGCGCTACCAGGCTGCGCCACGCCCCGAGGCGTTGACCTACAGAGTGCCCGAACCGAAGTCCGATCACCCTTCCCCGCCGCCAAGGCGGCGAAAGTTATCACGAACCGAATGCGGCGCCAGAAAAAAAGATGATCCAGGCGTGGCTATCAATCGCGGAACGAGACCAGGCCGAGCGAGCGAGCCCGCGCGCGAGGCGCGACGAGCGCGCATAGCGCGGGCCGTGTAAGCCAGGAGAACCGAAGCGGTCAAGGCTGCGCCGCCGAGTTGGCGAGGGCTATGGATGGAAACGTCTTCAGTCTTCTTCGCGATCCCCGGCCAGGGGTGGCCCGGGATCCTCGGTCTCGTCGTCAGTGGTCGCGGCCACACGGTAGGTCTCGGATAGCCAGCTTCCCAGGTCGACCGACCGGCAACGCGGCGAACAAAACGGCCGCCACGCTGCCGAATCGGCTTCGAACGGGATCGCGCGCTTGCAAATGGGACAGCGAGGCGGTTTTGCCATGCCCAAGGTTTACCATGCGGAAGCCCCACCCAAGCCACCGCCCGTCGTGCTACGTTGGCGGCCGTGAGACTTGCCGTTGCCTGCTGCGTCCTCGCAACCGCCTCGGGATGCGCTGGAGGATTCGAAGGCGTTTCGGGTGGGCCGGTCTACAAAGCGCATGCGGAAGGGAGACCGAAACGCGTGAGATTCAAACTAAGCAATGGTCTGGAGGTGATTCTCGAAGAAAATCACGCCTCTCCAGTGGTCGCCTTTCAGGCGTGGGTGAAGATCGGCTCGTCCGACGAACCGGTTGAGCTGGCCGGCATCGCCCACGTGTTCGAGCACATGCTCTTCAAGGGCACCAAGAAACGCGGTGTCGGACAAATCGCCCGGGAGGTGGAAGGCTGTGGCGGCGAGATTAACGCTTGGACGAGCCACGATGAGACCGTCTACCATTTGGTCCTCGCCAGCCAGTTCTTCGACACCGGCCTCGACATCTTGGCCGACACTCTGATGAACTCAAGCTTCGATGCCGGCGAGCTTGAGCGCGAGCGCAACGTGGTGCTCGAAGAAATCAAGCAAGGCATCGACGACCCCGAACGCCAGGCCGGGCAAGGCCTGTTCCAGACGGTCTTCGATGCGCATCCGTACGGACGCCCCATCATCGGTACCGAAGCCACGGTACGCAAGCTTCGCCGAGAGGACATTCTTTCCTTCTTCGCCAAGCACTACGTGGCCAGCAACGTGACCATGGTCGTGGTCGGCGATTTCGACGCCGGACAAGCGAAAACCAAGATCGACCAGGCGTTCGCGGCTATGCCCGAAGGAAGCGCTGCACCGGCGAGGCCGACCCAGCCCGAACAGACCTCCCTGCGAGTCGCGGGCGCCAGCCGTGACATCAAAGAGGCGCAGCTGCTGTTCGGATTCCGCACGCCCGAGATCAACGATTCCGACATTCCGGCCCTGGATCTCTTGGCCGTGTTGCTCGGGCAGGGCGAGAGCTCGCGACTGAATCTCGAAGTGGTGCGCAATCGCCAATTCGCCACCAGCGCGTCGGCCTACGTCTTCTCGGCGCGAGATCCAGGTGCGCTGGTCGTCAGCGTCGCCCTCCCGCCCGGTCGAATCGAAGACACAACCCGAGCCGTGCTGGAGGAGACGCTGCGCCTCACCTTGGAAGAAGTCCGACCCGAAGAGCTGGCCAAAGCGAAGACCATTCTGGAAAGCGACCGAATTTACGATAAGGAGACCGTCCAGGGCTACGCGCGCAAGTTGGGCTTCTTCGCCGCGATCGCTGGCGACCTGAACTTCGAGGATCGCTACCTCGCAGCCCTGCAAAAGATCACCTCCGCGGATCTGCTCGGCGTGGCGACGCGATACCTGCGGGTCTCCAATATGTCGATCTACATGCAAGTGCCGAATCGCAAGGCAACCAAGCAGCCGGGCGCGACCGACAAAACGCTTGCGCGCGTGAAGGCGATCGCGGAGGGGGCCGAGGCGCGCGCGAAGTCGCGCTTTGCACGCGCGACGGCAGCCGCACCCAGCGCCGACAAGGTCTATCGATACACCTTCCCGTCGGGGCTCAAGCTCCTGGTCCTGCGCGACGCCTCGGTTCCCGTGGTCGCCTTGCGCGCGACCTGGGTGGGCGGACTTCGCTACGAAGAGGACCGCTCGAACGGCATTTCCAACATGCTGGCCGCCCTGCTCGTCCGCGGAACCAAGACTCGCACCGCGGAGCAGATCATGAACGACGTGGAAGGCATGGCGGGAACGCTCATGGGCTACTCGGGCCGGAACAGCCTGGGGCTTCAAGCCGAGTTTTTGTCACGGTACTTTGAACGCGCCATCGATCTCGTGGCTGATTGCCTGCTGAACGCGACGTTTGCGGAAGACGAGCTGGAGAAGGAGCGGCGCATTGTCATCGACGACATTCGCGCCCAGGAAGACAGCTTGGGTCAGGTCGCATTCAAGCTCTTCCACGCGGCCATGTGGCAGAGGCATCCGTACCGTCTCGACCCTCTCGGCACCATCGAGTCCATCGCCGGCCTCACCCGGCGGAAGCTCCTGAACCATTTCCAGCAGCGCTACAGTACTTCGAACTTGACCATCGCGGTGGTGGGCGACGTGGATCCCGCGCGCGTGCAAACCAAGATTGCCGCATTGCTTGGCGCAAGGACGGGAGCGCCCTTGGAAAAGCCGGTGGTCCCCGCCGAGCCGCCCCACTCGCAACCTGTCCAGATCTTCAAAGCCATGGCCAAGGAGCAAGCACACCTCGTGCTTGGTTTTCCGGGCGTGGGCTTCAGCAGCCCGGATCGTTTTCCGCTGGAAGTGCTTGCCTATGTCCTGTCGGGGCAAGGCGGCAGGCTGTTCGCCGAAATTCGCGAGAAGCGCGCCCTTGCCTATCGGGTCAGCGCGTTCTCGATGGAGGGGCTCGACCCCGGCTACTTCGCGGTGTATCTGGCCAGCAGCCCCGAGAACCTTGATGAGGCGGTCAAGGTCGTGCGCCAAGAGATTCGCGACGTCGCCGAGAAAGGCGTCACCGCAGACGAGCTTGCGCGGGCCCAACGGTATCTGGTCGGCGTCCACGCCATCGGCCTACAGCGAAAGAGCGCGCTGGCCGCCGCGCTGGCATTCCACGAAGCCTACGGCCAAGGATGGAAGGCCTACCAGCAGTACGCCGACAACATCATGAAGGTGACGGCCGCTGACGTCATACGCGCGGCCCGCAAATACCTGACACCGGAGCGAGAGGTCACTGCAATGATCAGGCCTCCCATCGAATCGCCAGGGGTCGCACGAGCCGCCGCCGCGCGAGCCGCCCATGGCGGACCGCCCTCGCGCGTGTACAATGCGCCGCCGCGGCCCGACCGCGGGCCGGTCGCAACCAAGCCGGACTGGAAGTAGCGACCGTGCCCGCGCTGCAATCCAGCCCAAGGAATCTCCTCACCAGCCTGATTCTCGTCTTCCCGCTCTTCCTCATCTACCAGGTCGGCGTGCTGTTCACGATGCCGATGCTGAACGGGGCGGACTTCGTCACGACCCTGCTCTTCGCCTCGTTCGGGCTGACCCTCAGGGGCTACTTGCTGTTTCTCGCCATCGTTGTCGCACTTTTCGCGGCTGCAGTGGCCATTCTGAAACGCAAGCAGCACTTCAACGGGCGGGTGTTCGTGCCGGTGCTCCTGGAAAGCATTGTCTACGCCCTGACCATGGGCTCCCTGATTGTGCTTTTGATGACCAAGGTGCTTGGATTCTCGCCTGGGCTGGCGGTGGGGTTGCCGCAGCAAAGTCTGGTCACTCGGCTCGTGATGTCGCTCGGCGCGGGCGTCTACGAAGAGACCGTCTTTCGACTCGGACTGCTTGCGGGCAGCATTGCTTCCTTGGAGAAGCTATTGGGGATGAGCCGCTGGGCCGCAGTGGCGGGCGGGTTTCTCCTCTCGGCCGCAATTTTCTCGTTCGTTCACTACCTGCCGCCCATGGGCGACGCATTCACCTTCAGCTCGTTCACCTTCCGAATGCTGGCGGGAATCGTATTCGGGTTGCTCTTCAAGCTGCGTGGTTTCGCCGTGGCCGTCTACACCCACGCCTTCTACGACATCTTCGTTTTGGTCGTGCGATAGAAACGGCGCCTGGCCCGCGGGGCGCACGCCGGAGCTCTACTTGTGCTTCTTCTTCGGCTTGGCGGCCTTCTTGGCCGAGGGCTTCGCCGGGGATTTCTTCGCAGGAGCCCTCTTCGCCGGGGACTTCTTGGCTGCCGGCTTCTTTTCGGGCGCCTTCGGCTCAGGCTTCTTGGCCTCATGCTTTTTCGCGGAGGTCTTCGGCTCGGGCTTCTTGGCCTCATGCTTTGTCGCAGGGGCCTTCGGCTCGGGCTTCTTGGCCTCGGGTTTCTTGACCTCCGGCTTCGCGGCTGGAACTTTCGGTGACACCGGCGGTTTGGTTACGGCTGGCTTTGCCATGGGCTTTTCGGTCGCCTTCGCGGCCTTGGCCGTTGCCTTCGGTGCTGGCGGCGGCGTCGACGGCAGACCGTCGTCTTCTCGACCCACCGGGGAGCCCGGAATGTCCTTGCGGTTGTGAACTAGGATTCGCCGAGCATCGGCAAAGGTGACTTCCACCTTGCTTTCGGAGACTACCTCGGACACGTACCCCTTGCCAAACTTGGGGTGAAAGACGATCACGTTCTCACGATAGCTCTCGCGGAACTCGTACGGCTTGGCGTTCCTTTCGCCGTGCTTGGCAAAGAACTCTTCCCAGGTCAGCTTCTTGAGCAGCGCGCGTTTCCGCGCCGCCACAGGCTCGGGCATGTCGTCCTCGGCCTCCCCGCGAGGCTTGCGGAACGAGTGCACGTCCCCGCACGGATTGCATTGAACCCGCCGGATCTCGTCCTCGTACTTGGAGATGACAACGTGAGTCGTGTCGGCCCTGCATTTCGGGCAGTAGGCCTCTACGTCGGACCCAACCTCATCGACATCGTCCTCGAACATGAAGTCCATGGTTTGCCCCGGTTCTCCCTGATTTCGCCTAGTAACACGTTAGCTTTGAAGCTGCAACAATTCCGAATGTTTGCCAGCGCGTGCACTCGCCCGGGCTGCGCGCGAAGTTCCAAAGAAATGAATAAATACCCATTGATATTAAACAGTTGCCAAGTCGGATCCGGTCGGACCAAGAATCAGACGGAAGGCGCAAGTGATCGTGGCGCAAAGGCGGCCGAAAGGTGTAAAAGCCATTCCCGGACAGACATATGCGCTATTTTGACGCGAGAATCATTGAAAATCGCGCGCTGGGCAACGGATACTTCGTGCTGCGTCTGGGCGGATGTGACTCGCTTTCCGGAAGTCGGCCGGGACAGTTCATTATGCTCCGCGGCGACTGGGGCCGAGACCCTCTTCTTCCGCGACCGATGTCGCTGCTCTCCGTTGCCTCCGAGGGACGCGCTGACGTGTTGGCCAAGGGTGTCGGGAGGGGCACGCAACTGCTCGAAAACGCCCAGCCGGGCGCGCGAGTGTCGGTGCTCGGTCCGCTTGGGAATGGCTTTCCGGGCCCAGAGCCGGAGACATTCGACCTGCTTGCAGCGGGCGGCGTTGGCCTACCGCCGCTCTTCATGCAGGCGGAAAGCGCCACCAAGGTTGGCCTCGTCGACCGCTGCGAGATGATCTACGGCGGGCGGACGTCGCGCGATTTGGTTTTGCTCGGCGAGATGCGCGCCTTGGGACTCGGCATCCACCTGGCGACGGAGGATGGCTCGGTTGGACGAAGAGGAAGGGTCACGGCATCTCTTGAAGCCCGCATCGAGCAGCATCGGGTTTCGGAGCGACATCTCAAGCTTCGCATCATGGCTTGTGGACCGAAGGAGATGCTGTGGGCCGTCGCACGCATCGCCGAGGCCAGCGGGATCGAGTGCTACCTCTCCCTGGAAGCACACATGGCGTGCGGCATCGGAGTGTGCCTGGGATGTGCGGTTCCAGCTCGTTCATGGCCGTTTCGCTACACCTGCAGTGACGGTCCGGTCTTTCTGGCGACCGACTTGGTAATTCCTGCTGCCAGCGGCGTGCAGGGGGGCGCGACATGAGCTCTCCGTCCAGCTTCGATTCAGGCGCGGGCCTGCGCCTCGCCATCCGCTGCGGCGGCATCGAATTTACAAATCCCGTCCTCACGGCATCCGGCACCTTTGGCTACGGCAAGGAATTCGAGGGACTCATGTCCCTGCCGTCACTCGGGGGCCTGGTGACGAAGGGCATCTCGCCCAAGCCCCGGTTCGGCAATCCGGCCCCGCGCATCTGCGAAACCGCGGCCGGCATGCTGAATTCCATCGGCCTCGAAAACGTGGGCGTGGAAGGCTTTGCCGCCGCAAAGCTGCCCTTTCTGCGTCGCTGCGGAACCAAGGTCCTGGTCAATTTCTTCGGAACGACCTTCGACGAATACGTCGCTTGCGGCGAGCAGCTCGGCAAGCTCGACGACATCGACGGTCTGGAAATGAACGTTTCCTGTCCCAACATCAAAGCCGGCGGAATCGAGTTCGGCCGCGACGCGAGCGTGCTTGGCGATCTGGTTCGCGCCTGTCGATCGGTCATCAGCAAGCCGTTGTGGGTGAAGCTGACGCCGAACACGTCGGATATCGTGGCCCTCGCGCGCGCTTGTGCCGAAGGCGGCGCTGACGCGGTATCGGTGATCAACACCATCACCGGGATGTCCATCGACGCTCACACGCGAAAGCCTCGACTGGCAACTATCTTCGGCGGCCTGTCGGGCCCGGCCATCAAGCCCATCGCACTTCGCATGGTCTATCAGATCCATCGCGCTGGGCTGGGCATTCCCATCTGCGGCATCGGGGGAATCCAAACCGGGACTGACGCCATCGAGTTCTTCCTCGCCGGCGCGAGCACGGTTCAGGTGGGAACCCAAAACTTCATCGATCCAGCGTCGGCCGAAAGGATCGTCCGGGAAATCGGCGAGCATTGCAGGCACCATGCCGTGTCCGACGTTCGAGAGCTCGTGGGAGCCTTGTCGCCCGACGCGTAGTCTTGCGCTGATTGGCCAGCTTCTTCAATGATTGCAGTGGATTCCGCCACGAATCGCGAGGAGACCGAGATTCGCAACGCGGGTTACCAAATATTAGCAATCACGAAATACGCCGGAAATGTTGCGCGGATAGTCTTCCAAGACGGATGGCTTGACAAAGGGGATTGAAGATAGTTGCAAGGCCGTCTACTCTCTCCGGCCGGTGTCTCATGAAAAAAATCGAAGCGATCATCAAACCTTTCAAGCTCGACGACGTCAAAGACCGACTGCGCGAAATTGGTGTGCAGGGAATGACGGTTTCGGAAGTCAAAGGCTTTGGAAGGACCGGCGGCAAGAAAGAGGTCTATCGCGGTTCGGCCTATGTCGTGGACTTCGTACCCAAAGTTAGGATCCAGATCGTCGTCAAAGACGAAATGGTGAAGGACGTGGTGGAAGCGCTCATGGCCGTGGCCCGAACTGGCCACATTGGCGACGGAAAGATCTTTGTGACTCCGATCGAGGAGGTCATCCGCATCCGAACCGGCGAACGCGGTGAGGACGCTCTGTAGAAGTTGACATATCCGTAGTTCACTAGCAGCGCGCGATAGCGCAGAAGGGAAACCGTACCATGTCCCCAGCCGAGGTTCTTGAGTTCGCAAAGAAGAATGGAGTCAAACTGGTTGACTTCAAGTTCGTGGATCTTCTCGGGCAGTGGCAGCACACCACCATGCCTATCCACAAGCTGAAGGAAGAGACGTTCACCGAGGGCTTTAATTTCGACGGAAGCTCCATCCGCGGTTGGAAGGCGATCAACGAGTCGGACATGACGTGCATCCCCGATGCCGCCACTGCTGTCATCGATCCGTTCATCAAAGAGCCCACTCTATCGTTGATCGTGGACATTGCAGACGCCGTGACCCATCAGCCGTACGCGCGCGACCCGCGCCAGATCGCCAAGAAGGCAGAGCAGTATGTTAAGCAGTGCGGCATCGGCGATATCTCGTACTTCGGTCCGGAGCCGGAGTTCTTCATCTTCGACGAGATCCGCTTTGGCGAGGGCCCCAACACCTCCTTCTACAAGCTCGATTCGAAGGAAGGCCGCTGGAACACCGCCAACGAGGAAGAGGGCGGAAACCTCGGCTATAAGGTCGACTACAAGCGCGGCTACTTTCCGGTTTCGCCGATCGACACCCAGGTCGATATCCGTGCCGAAATGGCGCTGACCCTCGAGAAGCTCGGCATCACCGTCGAGGTCTTCCACCACGAGGTGGCGACCGCCGGCCAGGCCGAATTGTCGATGGTGTTCGGCCCGCTCGTGACGATGGCCGACCGAACCATGTGGTACAAGCACGTGGTCAAGAACGTTGCTCGTAACCACGGCAAGACCGCGACCTTCATGCCGAAGCCGATCTTCGGTGACAACGGCTCGGGCATGCACTGCCACCAGTCGATCTGGAAGGACGGCAAGAACCTCTTCGCCGGCGACAAGTACGCAGGTCTTTCCGAGACCGCGCTCTATTACATCGGCGGCATCATCAAGCACGCTCCGGCCGTGCTGGCCATCACCAACCCCGGCTTGAACAGCTACCGCCGCTTGGTGCCTGGCTTCGAGGCGCCGGTCAACCTGGCCTACTCGTCGCGCAACCGCTCGGCGTCGGTCCGTATCCCGGTGGCCAGCTCGCCCAAGGCCAAGCGCATCGAGTTCCGCTGCCCCGACCCGACGGCCAACCCGTACCTGGCATTTGCTGCCATGTTGATGGCGGGCCTCGACGGCATCCAGAACAAGATCAAGCCCGGTGATCCGATGGACAAGGACATCTACGAGCTTCCGCCCGAGGAGCTTAAAGAGATTCCGAAGGCTCCAGGCTCGCTCGAAGAGGCGCTCGATTGTCTCAAAAAGGATCACGCCTTCCTGCTGAAGGGCGACGTCTTCACCAAGGAGGTCGTCGACACCTGGATCGCGTGGAAGGAAGACAACGAGCTCAAGCCGTCTCGCCTCCGTCCGACGGCCTTCGAGTTCATGCAGTACTTCGACGCCTAATTCCGCAGCGCAATTGGCTATTCGACGGCAGAGCCCGCCCCGCAAGGGGTGGGCTCTTGTCGTTTCGGGCCGGCGGCGACTTCACTGCTAATTCCGTTGCGAAATGACGACGGCCTGCCCTAGAGTTGGTACTTCTCTCTTCGCAGACCACGGCACCACCATGGCCAACCTTTCCCTCGGCGAGCGAATGGCGCAAAACGCCTGGCGCGTCCTGCCCAAGCGCTTCCTTTCGCGTATGATCGGTTGGAGCGCGCGGCGCAGGCTGCCGCGGCCACTAAGAAGCGCCCTTCTCCGGTCTTACGCGAGGGCCTATCGCCTCGACTGCAGCGAAGCAGAAAGTCCGATCAGCGAGTACCGGACTCTCCAGGCCTTCTTCACTCGCCGACTGGCCCGGGGCGCCCGCGCCCTACCGGCCGACGAAGACCTGATAGTTGCCCCTTCAGATGGCACCGTGTGCGATGCCGGTGACGCCGTGGAGGGCAAGCTGCTGGAAGCCAAGGGCTCGCTGTTCAGGCTGCGCGACCTTCTTGCCGACGACTTGCTGGCAGAGCGCCTCACCGGCGGGCCCTATCTGGTCACCTACTTGTCCCCACGCGACTACCACAGGGTGCATTTCCCCATGCGGGGCCAGGTCATTTCGTGGACCCACATCCCGGGAAAGCTCTTTCCGGTGGGCAGCAAGAGCGTGCGACGGGAACCTGGGTTGTTCGCAAAGAACGAGCGCTTCGTTACCGTCGTCGACGGCGTGGGTGGGCGCTATGCGGTGGTCATGGTCGCCGCGGTCGGGGTTGGGCACATCACTGCCTCCTATGATGCGGAGGTTTCAACCCACACTGACGGCTTCAGTAACGACTCCGTGCGTCGCAGGCAATTCTCCACACCGGTCGATGTGGCGCGAGGCCAGGAGCTGGGAATCTTCAACCTCGGCTCGACCACTATTGCGATCTTCGAGCCTAATTGCGTTACTCTTGAAGAGCTCGCGTCCGATCAGGCAATTCGGATGGGGCAGCCCGTTGGACGTATCATAGGTCTCTGAGGACATCGACTCGATCGCATCATGGCCCGCGTCTCCACCACCCCACCGCCGCTCCCACCGGCAGCATCTAGCGCCAAGGTCGATTCGGCCAAGGGCGCGGTGCCGGAACTCGACACATCGGATTCGCACGACCCGACCCTCAAGTGGGTCCTATCCGACCACATGGCCTTGGGCGAAACTCCGGAGCCGGTAGAACAGCCCATTGCGCCGTCCCCGCTCAAGTTCGTGGTGAAAGAGGGCGCTCAGGATGCGGTTCTCCTGCCACAGGGAGCGAAGACCCCGCCACCCTACAACTACTCGCTGTCCGACAACGCCTCGCCATCCGTCAAGAAACAGTCGACATCCCAGGCACGCACGTCCCAGGGCACGATAACGCGCACCAAGACGCCGGCCATGGGCGTGCCCATCGCGCCGCCGGTTCCGCCGGCGCAGATCGAATACCTAGTCGCGGGCAAGAGGACCCCGCCCGGGGGCGCCCCCATCGCACTGCCGGCGGCCCCGGCGCCGATCGAAGACCCGATCGCGCGCACGAGGACCCCGCCTCCAGGCGTTCCAGCCACACCACCGCGACCGCCGACCCGCGAAGAACGACTGGCTGCACGCACGAATATGCCTCCCCCCGATGAGCCTCTGCCGGCGCCGGCCTTAACGAACGTTTCGGCGCCCCTGGCCCGTGCGTTTGCGACGGAGCCTGCGGAACCCGTTCTCGGAGCCGCTCCGTCGGAGTTCCTCGCCTCGGAGCCGACGCCGCCCCCGCCCGGCCCCGCCCTCCCGGCGCAGGAGGTTGGAGCGGCGCCGGTGGCCCTGGCGCCGGGCTCTTCGGGGAGCGACGCCGAGCTCTCCGCCGAATCCGTCGAATTGCTGCCTCCCTCTGCGGATGAAGGCGCTCCGGCAGCTCTGTCAACCCAGCCAGCGGCGGACGCTCCCAAGCAAAGCATCTCGGCCGGAATGTCCACCCCCGAAGTTGCAGGGCCCCAAGGCTCAGAGCCCCGTGAGGTTGAACCGGAAGCCGTCATGATGATGGCCGACTCCACCGAGCACGCGCTGGGCGCCGCCCCCCCACCTCCTCTGAGAGCTGCGGCAGTGGGTACAACCCCGCCGCCGGTGCCGCCCGAGGTCGCCGCAGGAACTGCGCCGAAAGCGGCCACTGTCGAGAAAGCGGCAGCCCATTCCCCAGCCGACGCGAGCCAGACCGCCGCTCGATCGCGCGAAGTGCCGGGGGCTGCCGTGGTACCGGCGCGAAAATTGCCCGCAGCGCCTGCCGCGCCGCCGGCCTCTCCGATCATCGCTGCCACGCTGTTCGACGAGTTCCAGACGCCATCGTCGGGCGCCGACGCCGTTCCCGAGGCATTGGCCAGAAGGTCGCTGCAAAAGCGATCAAAGCCTTGGTACGAAGAGGTCTTCGACGACGACTACCTGCGAACCGTTCCCTTCATGACCCCCGACCAAACCGCCCGGGAGATCGACTTCATTCGCAAGAGTCTGTCCTTGCGCTCGGGGGCCGAGGTCCTCGACGTGGGTTGCGGTTACGGGCGTCATGCCGTCGAGCTGGCCCAGCAGGGATTCCACGTCACCGGGCTCGACCTATCGCTACCCTTGCTTATCAAAGCGGCGGACCATGCACAAAAGCGCGGACTGGCGGTCAACTTCGTCCACGCAGACATGCGCGAAATGACCTTCAACGCGCAATTCGATGCCGCGTACTGCGTGCTCTCCTCGTTCGGCTACTTCGACGAGGAGACCAACCTCAGGGTGGCCACGGCCGTGTGCCGTGCGCTCAAGCCTGGGGGCAAGTTCCTGCTCGACATCCTCAACCGCGACTACGTCGTCGGAGGACTTCCCAGCCGCGTGTGGTGGGAGGGCGACGGCTGCGTGGTTCTGGAAGAAGTGGACTTCAACTACCACACGAGCCGGGTATTGATCCGACGCTCGGTGGTGTTCGGAAGCGGCCGCCAGAGCGAACAGGAGCTATCGATGCGGGCCTACAGCCTGCACGAGGTCGGACGACTGTTGCGCCAGGCGGGTCTGCGGGTGCTCGAAGTTTCTGGAGGACTGTCAACCAAATCGCGCTTTTTCGGCGCCGCCTCCAGGAACATTATTGCAGTGTGCGAGCGGCCTGTGCCCTAGGTAAGCTGCCAGGCACGTCCACATTCGCCACGTCCCAGTGATCCGCATCACAACGCGGGTACCCTAGTTTGGTCAACCCTACGCGCGGAAGGGTACCAACCTGTTGATGGCACCTAAATTGCGACGCAATAGAACCGATCACTAGGTTAAGCATCTAATGGTAGTGCTGATGATTGCGAATGCCAGGAATATTCTCTGCAACAAATCAGTTCAACACCTGGGCGGATGGTGTAGGATTTCATACGACATATAGGCAAACGCGGAAACGGGAAGCGCAATGCACCGAACAGCAACAAAAGCAAAGACCCGGAAGCACCGCACTCTCCGACCGGAGAGGCGGATGAAGTCCGGGCGAGGATCAGCGCCCTCAGCGGACGTGCCGGGATCCCTCGACCGGCCTGCGAATGACACCAATCTGGAAGTCGATTTCGCTGCCGAGCCGGCCCTAGAACCGGAATTTGCAGCCGGGGAGCCTGAGTTCGAACCGGGCAGCGAGAATCTTGAGACCACCGCAGAGGCGCTGGCCGCGGTCGAGGCGGAAGCCGAGGTCGAGGCCGACGAAGAACCTCTACCCGAGATCATCGCCGCCAGCGCGGACCCCGCGGAAGCCGACCTGGCGCCCGATCTGCCCGACGTTGCAGACGAGGAGAGCGACGACCCAGAATTGGATGCCACCGAGGAGGGGGAATCCGACGCAGGGGCCGCTACCGCGTCCGGAGCGACGAAGTCCGACGAACCCCAGAGCTTCCTCGCCATGTATTTCCGGGATATGGCCGAGCTATCGGTGCTTAAACCCGAGCAGGAGTTCGAGACTGCGCGCAACATCGAGGAGCTTGAAATCGACCTTTGGCAGTCGCTGCTCTCTTACACCCCGTGGGCGGGCCACCTGGTTTCGACGGTGGAGACGGCCATGGGCAGCACCCTGCCCGATTTCAAGGCCTACCGAACCCTGTGCGACCGCGCAACTCGCAAGGCATCTCCGGCCGACAAGAAGAAACTGACCAAGGTCATTGCCGCCCTCTCGGCCCAGATCAAGGAGCTCGACATCGATCGCGTCTTCGTCGACGCGGCACTGGCCGAATTGCAGCGTCTGAGCGGTGCAGCGCGCATGCATCGTCCCGTCGAAGGCCTCGGCTTCAGCAGTGAGACCCGGTCATTCCACGACTTCGCCTCCACCATCACACGCAAGTCGGGTGTGGTGAAGCGGTCGAAGAACGAATTCGTGAAGGCGAACCTGCGTCTGGTGGTCTCCATCGCCCGCCGTTTCAACCACGGACGTTTGCCGCTTCCGGACTTGATCCAGGAGGGCAATATCGGCCTCATGAAGGCGGTGGAACGCTATGACTACCGCCGCGGGTTCCGCTTCTCGACCTACGCGAGCTGGTGGATTCGTCACGCCATCAGCCGGGCGCTGGCCGACAAGGGTCGTGCGGTTCGTCTACCGGTCCACATGATCGACGCCTACCACCGCATCGCCAAGTCCGAACGCGAGCTCCAGTCCAAGCTCGAACGGCCGGCCACCACCGAGGAGATCGCCTCGGTCACCGGCATCGAAGCCGAAAAGCTGGAGAAGATGCGAACCTTCCTCGCGGACAATCCAGTCTCGCTGGATCGCTCGCTCTCGGAAGACGACGGCCGCCGTCTCATCGACGTGCTTGTGGATCCGAATGAGGCGCCAAGCCCGCCCGAACAGATGATGAGCAGCGAGACCCAGCAGGAGATGCTGAAGCTCCTGAGCGTCCTCAAGCCCATCGAGGCGGACATCTTGCGCAAGCGTTTCGGGCTCATTAACGATCATGAACGTACGTTGAAGGAAATCGGCGACGAGTACCGCCTGTCGCGGGAGCGGGTGCGACAGCTGCAGGAACAGGCCCTCGGTAAGATGCGCAAGGCGATGGCCAAGCGCGAGATCCTCTAGCCTGCTCCGAATCGGGTGCCTGGCCGGATGGGACGCCCGGCCAGGAGCGCCTTGGCGGGCATCCGCTTGCGGCTGGGCATCTGAACCTCGCCGAAGGCCACCGCTCCCTCGCCGCACGCGATGACCATCCCCTGCGGGAAAAGACCTAGGAACTCCCCCGGCACGCCCTGGCCGGCTACCACCGTCGGCACAAACAGCTTCGCGGCTTCACCTTCGATGATGGCGGTCGCTCCCGGCCACGGGTCCACGCCGCGCGCACGGGCCGAAACCGCGGACGCTGGCTGGCCGAAGTCGAGCTGTCCGTCGGTCTTTTCAAGCGGTGGTGCCAGCGTTGCCGCCAGGTGGTCCTGCGCGCGAAGCACAATGCTCCCTTCGACAATCTTGGGCAGAGTTTCAAGCAACAATCGGGCGCCGAGGGGGGCCAACCGATCGGACAGGGTGCCGGCCGTGTCGGACGTGGAAATCACCTCCGTCGCCTGGGCCGCAACCGGGCCTGTGTCGAGCCCTTCCTCCATGCGCATGATGCTCACGCCGGTTACCTCTTCCCCTCGAATCACCGCCCATTGAATCGGCGCTGCCCCTCGCAACTTCGGCAGCACCGAGGCATGCACATTCCAGGGCCCGAACCGAGGCACGGCGAGCAGATCGGGAGGAAGAATCCGGCCGTAGGCGACCACCACGAACAAGTCGGGCGAAAGCGCGGCAAGCTCGTGCGCAAGCACGCCGTCACGAAGCTTGGTGGGCTGGAGCACCGAGAGTCCCTTGCCCAGCGCCATGGCCTTGACCGCCGGTATCTGTAACTTGCCCCCTCGCCCGGCCGGGCGATCCGGTTGGGTAACCACTGCCGCAACCTGGTAGCGCTCGGCCACGGCGGCAAGAGACGAAACGGCAAATTCGGGCGAACCGAAGAAGACGACGCGCAAGCCGATTCATCCCTTCGAGAGCAGCGAGGGCGATGGAGTCGCGACCTTCGCGTCCGTGTCGCGGTCGGCGTCGGGGCCGTGGGCAAGATTGAACTCGTAGGCTGAGCGCAACATCGGCGTGCAAAGGATCCGCAGCGCCTCGTCGAGCACCTCGCGAATCGTCTCGATCGGCGTCCTCAGTTCGTGCCAGATCTCGGGGCCCAGAGTTTCAGGTGCCATTTCTCGTCTCAGCCGGGCGTATGCGCGGCGCACCTCGCTGCTATCGGCGAACCGGTCGAGTCCGAGCATCTTGAAGTAATCGCTCTCCATGGCGAGCGCATAGCGGGCCTGGATTCGCTCGCGGTCGATGTCGAGATCGCGCAGCCCTGCGCGCGCCCCCATGCGCACCGTCGTATTGCCCTCGACAGGGCGCAAAGCCCCGAAGCAGAAGAGCGCGAACGCAATACGCAGCACCGTCGCTTCGGGCGCATCAGCCACCCGGGCGACTTCCTCTAGCGAGCGAACACCGTCGAACAGCATAGGAACGCGGCTCTCGGCGCGTTCGAGAATCACCTGCTCCGTGATGTCCGCGGCGCTGGTGGAATTGTCGAACAGAAACACATTCTTCCCAGCACCGAGGCGCATCGCAATTCGTTCGGCGGGATACCCGCGCTCGAGGCCCTCGCGCACCAGCGCGGCGGGATGGCGCAAAAGCCTCGTGCGATCGGGCCCGGCAGTGACGTTGGGCTCGATGTGCCAGTGACCTTCGCTCCACGAAAACAGCGTAAGGATGACGCTTTCGTAGTGGCGGCGAACCGCCGGCAAGAGCTCGTCGCTGCGCAGGAACCCAAGGTCGACCAGCACAGCGCCGACCTTGCGCCCCGTCGCATCGACCATGCGCACGGTTTCGTCATACTGACGAACGTCGATGACGTTCTCGCGCATGAGCATGGCCAGCATACGATCCAACGGGTCAGCTGACGCTGCCATCACGGGCAACCCGGCCTCGAAGTACACCGACTTTTCTCCGCCGCCGCTTTGCAGGCACAACCGGCCAGTCACTCCCTCGGTGAACATGCGACCGAGCAGGAGTGGCATGTCCCGATCAGACAGGTCGTCCTCGATGGTTGCCTCACGCGTGGCGAGATTCTGCAAAGCGCTCGACATTTCGGCATCGAGGATGCCGTCGATACTCTCGGCCAGTCGCCCGAGCAACCGAGCCGGTTCTTCACTGCTTTGCTTCATCAAAGGACGCTCTGCGGATCTACATCTACCTCAAGACGAACGCGGCTGGAAAGCGGCATGCGCTGCACCGCTCGCGCCGCGGTCATCAGTTTCCCTCGATCCGCGGCCGAGAGCCAGACCTGGAATCGCGTACGGCCGCGCAGCAGCGCAATGGGCGCTTCGGATGGCCCCAGGACATGAACTGCGGGATCAGCCGCCGCGCGTGCGTAGGCCGCCGCGGCTGTGGCGGATTCGCGCACCGCACTCGGCTCGGTGCCGTCGAGACGGATCACGACCATGCGGGAAAATGGCGGATAGCTCACTGCTTCCCGCCGGGCGAGCTCATCACGCACGAAGCCTTCGTAGTCGTGGCGCCTCAGGAACTCGATGGCGGGATGCTCGGGGCAGTAACTCTGTACGACAATTCGGCCCGGCCTGTCGCCCCGCCCTGCCCTGCCCGCCACCTGTTCGAGAACCTGGAAGGTTCGCTCCGCTGCACGAAAGTCGGGCAAGTGGATCCCCTGGTCCGGCTGAAGCACGCCCACCAGGGTCACCCCGGTGAAGTCGTGCCCCTTGGTCACCATCTGGGTGCCGACCAGAATGTCGACCTCGCGTTTGTGCACCCTATCCAGAATCCCTTCCAGGGTGCCGCGGACGCGGTCTGCCGTGTCTCGATCCAATCGCGCCACCCGGGCGGAAGGGAATCGCTGGCGAACCTGCGTCTCCACCCGTTCGGTCCCACTGCCCATGCCGCGCAAGCTGGGGGACTTGCACTCGGGACAGATTTCGCGAATCGGCTCCGAGTGCCCGCAGTAGTGGCACAGTAGATGCCCGCGCAACCGGTGCAAGGTGAGAGAAACCGCGCAGGCCTTGCAGCGCACCACATGACCGCAGGCATGGCAGTGGACGAACGTGGAAAAGCCGCGCCGATTCAGAAAGAGAATCGTCTGTTCGCCGACGGCCAAGGTTTGGTCGATGGCAAGCGCCAGCGGAGGAGAGAGTATCCCGTCCGGTCCCGGTGGATGTCGCCGCAGGTCCACCACCTCGACCGGCGGCAGCGGTCGCTCCGCGGCCGCTGGATTCGCGCGCACCGGCAGGAGCAATCGAGAAAACCGCCCGAGCTGCACGTTCCGGTAGGTTTCCAGGCACGGGGTCGCCGAACCGAGCACAGCGATTGCCCCCGCTTGGCTCGCGCGCATCACGGCCAGATCGCGGGCGTGGTAGCGAAAGCCTTCGTCCTGCTTGAACGAACCGTCGTGTTCTTCGTCGACCACGACGATGGAAAGGTTGCGCACCGGCGCGAACACGCCCGAACGGGCGCCTACGGCGATGCCAACCTCACCGCGACGAAGCCTGCGCCAGGCCGCCGCGCGTTCACCGGCGGGCAAAGCGCTGTGCAAGACCGCCACGTCGTCGCCAAAGCGGGCCCGAAATCGGGCGGCAAGCTGAGGGGTCAGTGCGATTTCAGGGACCAATACCAGGGCGCCGCAGCCGCGTCGGCGCGCCTCCGCGATGATGCGCAGATAGACCTCGGTCTTTCCGGAGCCGGTGATTCCCTGCAGTACGAAAGTCGCGTAGCCCCCCCTATCCATCGCTGCCAGCAGCGCGCCGAAGGCGGCACTCTGGTGCGAATTGAGGGCCGGCAGAGTGGATTCGGGGACCGCGTCCGACGAGGTCGGCCCATCGGCACCACGCCGACGTTTGGTTCCGCGAATGTCCTCCGCGACCTCGATGAAGCCGCGCCCTTCCAGAAATTCGACCCGCGACGACTGTCCCTTTCGCACCAGGGCGGAAAGACTCAGGGTGCGCGCCTTCTTCAGGCGAAGCAAGAGCTCCCGGTCAGGCTGGTCGAGGGCGAGGGCCGATAGTCCCGACGGGACCGCCGACTCTACCGTGCGCGTCCCGAGCTCGGTCAGACGCAATCGGCGAGACGCGGATGCTCGCTCGCCGCTCGGCAGCGCCGCGCTCAGAACCTCGCCGAGCGGTGCCAAATAGTAGCTCGCCGCCCAACGGCACAGCTCGAGCACCGATTCGTCGATGGCCGAGATGTCCCCCACGACCTGGGCGACCTCACGAAGGTTCGCACGCAGATCGGGAGCGACGTCCTGCGTGTGGCCGACCACGAATCCGATGACAGTGCGGTTTCGCACGGGAACGAGCACCTGGGTACCGATGGGAACCACCACACCGGGCTGCTTGCTTCGATAGGTCCGCGTCTCGAACACGGGAAGCGCGACCGCGACCTCAAGAAAGGTCTCTGGCTCGTGGGGATCTTCGTCCGTGGCTCGTGCGATGGACATCCGCGCCTTCACTAGCCCTTCTGTGACGAATACGTGTCGCCGCCGCCCGACGGATTGGCGCCGTCCCCAAGCTGCGCGCGGGCGTCCGCCAGATGCCGCGCCACGTGTTCGTACAGCGCTTCCGGAATCTCGTCGCCTTCCTGGATCGCTGCAAGTTGAGCGACCAACGCCGCATCAACCATCACGGGGACGCGGGCCTCCGACGCGATGGCGAGTGCCCGCGCCGCGACGTCACCCAGCCCTTTGAACATCACCAACGGCGCCTCGGCGATAGCCGTCGCATAGCGAAGCGCTATCGTGGCGCGACCCGGGTCGGCCAGGACCAAATCGGCCTCCGCCAGCTCCGCAAAGGCATAGGCCTGCGATAGCTCGAGGTGAATGCGTTGTCGCTCGGACTTAAAAACAGGATCGCCCTCCGTTTCCCTGTGCTCACGCTTTACCTCAGCGTAGGTCATACGCAACGCCTTCTGATGGCGGTGCCGCTGCCAGAGGTAGTCGGCGGCACCAATTCCAAGCATCGCGCAAGCCAAGGCGAGTCCAAGGTGCTTTGCCAACACGAACAGCGCTTCCACGGTGCGCGAGGCGTTGGTCCCTACCATGCCGACGATTGCCGACGCGCTGGAAGCGACTGACAACACGGCGACCGCAGCAATAACGCCGATCGTACCCATGTCCCGCACAGCTCGGCCCAGTTTGTCGGCCGCAAAGACCTGACGCCAGCTCACGGCGATCCGACGCGCATCGGGCCGGAACGGACGGGCGCCAAGTAACCCTCGCGTCTGCGCAAGTCCCACGGCGATCGCCGCCACCGTGACCACCGCCAGGGGCAACGCGAGCGCCGAGAGCAACGCCACGGCCGCGGCGCCCATCGCCGAACCAGCCGAGAAGCCCCCGCCCGCGCGCCCAACCGATTCACGCATGGCCACGACCAGACCTCCGAGCACTGCCTTGCCACCCGCCATGAACGCCACGCAGGCCGCAGCCAGCACGAAGCCAGACGACAGGTCGCGGCTCGTGGCGACCTGTCCTGCCGACCTCGCCTCGGCCACGCGCCTGGCGCTAGGCTCGAACCTGCGGTTGTCGTCAGACGTGTGATCCATGCCCTCTCGACTAGTGTCCCAGGTGAGTTGCGGCGCGCAGGATAGCGAGAAATCCGCCCAGACTTCTCTGCATGGCAGCGTGAATTCCACCGAGGCCGAGCAGAAATACGCCGATTGCGAGCAGCGCTTTCAGGGGTGCCCCGAGAGAATAGATCGACATCTGAGGTACCGCGCGACCCATGAATCCCAGTGCCAGGTCGGCGAGCAGCAGCGACACCACGATGGGGGCACACAGGCCGAGGGTGGCCTCGAACAGACGCGCCGATGCCATGACCGCAGCCGTTGCAGCGGCGTGCGGCTGGGCTTCGAGGCGAAGTCCAGCCGTGAGTGGAATCGCCTCGTAGCTATGCGCCAGCGCCATTGCAAGTTGGCCGATACCGCCGAGCTCAAGAAAGACAATCACTGCGACAAACAGCATCAGCGCCGCGAACGGGCTACTCCGGCCACCGCTCGCGGGCGAGATGACTCCAGCAAAATCCGCCCCACGCAACACGTCGGTCAGCCGGCCAGCCGCCTCGGCGGCTCGAAACCAACACGCACAGATGAAGCCCATCGCAAAACCAACCAATACCTCGCGCGCCAGCAACACCGTCCACAGCAGACCAAGTCCGGTTGGCAAATGCCCGGACAGTGTAGGCACGCACAGACCGGCAAGAGCGACGCCGAGCGCAAGCCGTGCCTGAACCGGCACCGCAGGCCCGCCAAAAGCCGGGACGAGCCACACCAACGGCAGGGACCGTGCCAGTCCCCACCCAAGCAGAACCAGGTGTCGCTCGATTTCAACCGGCAACGCGGCCCCCCTCAGCGAATCATGGGAATAGCGGCCAGCAGCGTCTCGGTGAATCGAACCAACTGTGCGCCCAGCACTGGCCCCGTGACCAGCAAGACCGCGATGGCCACGACCAACTTCGGCACGAAGGCGATAGCGTGATCCTGGATTTGCGTCGCGGCCTGGAGGGCGCCCATCACGAGTCCGACAATCAGGCTGCCGAGGAGGGGCGGCGCCGACAACAACAGCACCAGCAAAAGTCCCTCGCGCACGACACGCAAAACCAAGTCCGGCGTCGCGCTAGACATAGGATTCGATAAGCCCCCGCAACACGAGTTGCCATCCGTCGGCGACAACGAAAAGCAGCAGTTTGAGTGGCAGCGACACCGAGGTCGGGGAAAGCATGTTCATCCCGAGCGCGACCAGCAGATTCGCGACCACCAGGTCGACAACCAGGAACGGAATGAAAAGGAGAAACCCGATCTCGAAAGCACGCCGCAGCTCGGAGGTCAAAAAGGCCGGCACCACCACCAAGAAGTCACGGTCCGAAATCGCGGCGCGCGCCTCGGGACTCCGCAGGCGCAAGGCAAGCTCATAGAAGAGCGTCCGCTCCCTAGTCGATGTGTGCTTAAGCAGGAATTCCCGAAGCGGCTCCTTGGCCTTGAGCGCGGCGCCGCCCAACGCCTCCAGGCTTTGTCCGCTCAGAAGCTCCGCCCCAGCCCCGCGGCCGAGGTCCGGCTCGGCAGCCTGGTACATCCGTTCCGCAGTGGGCGCCATCACGTAGACGGTGAGAATCAGCGCCAGTCCTGTGATCACCTGCGACGGCGGAACCTGTGCCGCACCGATAGCGCTCTTGAGAATCGAAAGCACGATCGCGATCTTCACGAAGCTGGTCATCAGCAAGAGAACGAAGGGCACGATCGACAGCGCACCGATGGCGATGAAAAGCATCACCGGACGCGATGCAAGGCCATGTAGCGGGTCCGCGGCAGCCGCCAGCGCGATGAACGGGGTCATGAACCGCGCCTCCTCAGAATCCTCTCCAACACGCCTGCAAAGCCCTCCCCACTCTTTGCGCGTGCCTCGGGAAGCTCGGCAACTGCGCTGCGGTCGACTTCGGCGATCAGGCTCACGGGGCCATCGCCCACCCCGAGCAGGAAGCACCGACCCGCGCTTTCAATCAGATAGACCGACCGGCGCGGTTCCAGGTAGCAATGACCGAGCACGCGAATGTTGGAGGAGGAGCGCCCCACGCCCTTGCGCCCCAGCCACCGCAGCACCCAATAGGCGCCGAGACACACCAGACCGAGCGAGACGAAGGAGACGGCGAGGGAGCTTCCAAAGCCAGGCAGTTCGGATCCAGACCCACCCATGCACGGGACTTACCGCTAGTCGTCCCTCGCTGTCAACCGACCAAAACGCAAACGAACGCTCCCCAGTCGGGAAGTGCCCGGTGCTCGCGCGAAGGCCGGCTAGTCGCCGCCGCGGCTGCGGCTCGACCGCTTCATGGTCGCAGCGGACTTGGCCGGCGCGCGGCCGGGTCCGGCGTCTTTCTTGGCCTTCGGAGCCGCGGGCCCCTTGCTCTTGGCCTTGGGGGCCTTCGCCTCGGCCGGAGCAGCAGCCTTCGTCTTACTCTTGCCCTTGGCTTCGCCGGCTTCCTTCGGTTCCTTGCTCGGCTTGCCTTCCTTGCCGACCTTCTCAGGCGTCTTCGGTGCTGCCTCGACACCCTCGGCCGCAATCAGCTCAAGCAGGGCCATCGGCGCCGCATCGCCCGGTCGCTGGTCGGTCTTCATGAGACGGGTGTAGCCGCCGTGACGGGTGACAAAGCGAGGGCCAATCTCGTCGAACAGCTTCAACACCGCGTCCCGGTCGCGAACCACCCGCAGCGCCATTCGCATGGCATGAACCACCCGGGCGCGCTCCTCGTCGCTGCGCTTGTCGGGCTTCTTGGTTAGAATGGGACCGAGCCGCCGCGCCCAAGTGATGGCCCGCTCGGCCAGGCGGCGGATTTCCTTGGCTTTGACCACGGTGGTGCGGATGCGCTCGTAGGTGAGCAGCGCCGCCACCATGTTGGAAAACAGTGCCTTTCGGTGGGCGGAGGTCCGGGAAAGATGAAGTCCAGCTCTCTTGTGTCGCATGTTGGCCTAAGTACTCGGGTGCATTGCGGGGTTAGAAAGAATGCCCTAGGAATCGACTGACCGTCCGTCTACGACTTAGGCCTTTTTGGGCGGGCCGTCGCCCGGCCAGCCTTCCAGCTTCATGCCGAGAGAAAGGCCCATGCCGGCCAGGATCTCCTTGATTTCCTTGAGCGACTTGCGACCAAAGTTCTTGGTCTTGAGCATGTCGGACTCGGTCTTCTGCACCAGCTCGCCGATGTAGCGGATGTTCGCATTCTGCAGGCAGTTTGAAGAACGAACCGACAGCTCCAGGTCATCCACCGACTTCCACAAGTTCTCGTTGAGCTTCTGCTGCTCTTCCGAAACCGTGGCCTCCGGCGCAGGTTCGGCGCCTTCCTGGAAGTTGATGAAGATGGAGAGCTGGTCCTTGAAGATTTTGGCTGCGTAGGCGACCGCATCTTCCGGTTTGACCGTACCGTTGGTCCACACTTCCAGGGTCAAACGATCGTAGTCGGTCTGCTGTCCGACGCGCGCGTTGGTGACGCTGAAATTGACCTTGCGAATCGGCGAGAAAAGAGAGTCGATGGGAACCACGCCGACAGCCGTGGTGGCCAGCTTATTGCGCTCTGCAGGAACATAGCCGCGCCCCACGCCGACATCCAGCTCCATGCGCACCTTGGCGCCCTTCGAGCAGGTCATGATGTGGTGGTCGGGATTGAGGATCTCGATGCCGTCGGGACACTGGATGTCCTTCGCGGTCACCTTGCCCTCGCCGTCTTTCTCGAGACGCACCGTGCGCGGCTTGCCATCGAGCGAGCGAATGATGACCTCTTTGAGGTTCAGCACGATGTCCGTGACGTCCTCGGCCACCTCCGGCAGCGAGGTGAACTCGTGCACGGCGCCTTCGATCTTCACGGCGGTGATAGCCGCGCCTTGCAGCGACGACAAAAGCACGCGCCGGATGCCGTTGCCTATGGTGGTACCAAAACCACGTTCAAGCGGCTCGCAAGCAAACTTGCCGTAGTTCGGGGTCAGGCTCTCGGGGTCCACCTCAAGCTTGCGCGGCCTGATGGGATCGCGCCAGTTCTTCGCAATGAATGCGGACGGTGTAGCAGCGGTTGTCTGAGCACTAGCGGTCGACATCCTGTTCTCCTGTTGGGTGCGGTATGAATAGCTTCGCGGTGGCGCTGGCTACTTCGAGTAGAGTTCGACGACGAGCTGCTCCCTGACCGTCATCGTTAGATCCTCTCGCGACGGAAGCGTCACGAGCTTGCCCTGGAAGTTGTCCTTGTCGAGCTGCAGCCACTTGGGCACGCCTCGGCGATCCACTGCGCCCAAGCTCTCCATGATGCGCGCGACCTTTTTCGAGGGTTCGCACACACCGACGGCGTCGTTCAGGCCGCACAGGAAAGAAGGAATATTTACCTTCTTCCCGTTCACGGCGAAATGCCCGTGGCGCACGAGCTGCCGTGCTTCGGCGTGATCGGATGCGAAGCCCAGCCGGTAGACCACGTTGTCCAGACGCCGCTCCAGAAGCTGCAGCAAGTTCTCGCCGGCCACGCCCTTCATCCGAGTCGCCTTCTGGTAGTACCCGCGGAACTGGCGCTCGGCGAGCCCGTACATGCGCTTCAGCTTCTGCTTTTCGCGCAACTGGGAGCCGTAGTTGGAGAGCTTTCGCCGCCTCGCCTGGCCGTGCTGGCCGGGCGCATAGGCGCGGCGTTCGTAGCCGCACTTGTCGGTGTAGCAGCGGTCGCCTTTCAAGAAGAGCTTGGTGTCTTCTCGGCGACAAAGGCGGCAAACTGGACCGGAGTACTTCGCCATCAGATTCTACCTTCCTCGTACTGTCCTAAGAAACCAAACCCGTCAGACCCTGCGCCGCTTGGGTGGCCGGCAACCGTTGTGCGGAATCGGGGTCAGATCACGAATCACGTTGATTTTGAAACCGGCAGCCGCCAGGGCACGCAGCGCCGACTCCCGGCCCGAGCCGGGACCACGGATAAACACGTTGATGGACTTCATGCCGTGCTCCATCGCCTTGTGGGCCGCATCGTCCGCCGCAAGCTGGGCGGCGAACGGCGTCGACTTGCGGGAGCCCTTGAACCCCTTCACGCCCGCGGATGACCACGACACCACGTTACCGGACACATCGGTCAAGGTCACGATGGTGTTGTTGAAGGAGGCGGTGATGTAAGCGATGCCGCTCTGAATGCTCTTGCGAGCCTTCTTGACTTTGGCTTTCGGCTTGGCTGCTGCTGCGTCGTTCTCTGTCGCCATTTCTTTTCCGTTCTATTGAAGGTCGATTGAAATGCCCAAAATTCTTATGCCCCGGTGCCTTCCACCTTGCGCTTGATCATCTGACCCTTGCGCGGCCCCTTGCGCGTGCGTGCGTTGGTCTTGGTTCGTTGCCCGCGGACCGGCAAGCTCTTGCGGTGCCGGAGCCCACGGTAGCAACCGAGGTCCATCAAACGCTTGATGTTCACGGAAATCTCTCGTTGCAGATCGCCCTCGACTTTGAGCCCCATCTGCTCGATGACCTCACGGATACGTCGAGACTCGGCGTCATCGAGAGCGTCGCTGCGCTTGTCGAGGGAGATGCCGGCGGCCTTCAGCACCTCGCGCGCCTTGGTACGGCCGATGCCGTTGATATAGGTCAGCGCGAATTCCATGCGCTTGTTTCGGGGGAGATCAACGCCTGCTACGCGTGCCATTCGATTCCAGTTCCTTTCCTAGCTTTGCCCGGCGACTACGCCTAGCCCTGCCGTTGCTTGTGGCGCTGGTTTTCGCAAATGATCCGAACCACGCCGCGGCGGCGGATCACCTTACACTTGTCGCAGATCTTCTTGACTGATGCTCTGACCTTCATAGGACCCTCATCCGTTCTATGCCCGCGAGAGAACCATCGGGCCGTTCTCGGTGATAGCCACCGAGTGCTCAAAATGGGCCGAGAGGCTACCATCTTTCGTGACAGCCGTCCACCCGTCGTCCTCGATGACCACATCCGCTCCGCCGGCGTTGACCATCGGCTCGATGGCTAGCACCATCCCGGCGCTCAGCCGCGGTCCCCGCCCGGCGGGACCGTAGTTCAGAACCTGTGGCGGTTCGTGCATATGCCGCCCGATGCCATGACCGGCGAACTGCTCGACCACCGAGTAGCCCCGCGCTTCCACATAGGACTGCACGGCCCAACCGATGTCGCCCAGCCGGCTGCCAGGGACGCACTGCTCAATCGCCTTTTCCAAGGAAGCCCGAGTTGCGTCGATGAGCGCGTGGGCTGCTTCGGACACGTTTCCGATGGGAAGCGTCCTGGCCGAGTCGCCGCACCAGCCGTCCTTGAACGCGCCGAAGTCCACCGAGAGGATATCGCCGTCCTTCAGGACGACGTCCTTGCGAGGAATGCCGTGCACGATGACGCTGTTGACCGACGTGCAGAGGACAGCGGGATACCCACGGTAGCCAAGGAAGGCCGACTCCGCGTGCAGCTCCTTCAGGCGACGCCGCGCCACCAACTCTAGGTCCCAGGTGCTGGCCCCGATGGCTGCACTGCCCGCGATGGCGTCAAGCACGTCCGAGACGATCAGATTGGCCTCGCGCAGCTTGGCGATCTGAGCCGGGGTCTTGAGATCGATCCCCTTCACACGCACCCCCACGGGTCTGCGACGAAGCGATGCTCTGCAACGCCGCTTCGGCTGACTTGAAAAAGAAGGCTTGTCGCCATGAAGATGTGGACTTGGATATTGCAAGCCTACCCGCCGACTGGGGCTGTCACTCGCCCGCCACGGCCACGAATGCGTGGACCCTTGGGGCCGGTGAAGCCTTCATAGTTCCTGGTGATGAGATGGGATTCGATTTGCTGCACCGTATCCAGCGCAACGCCAACGACGATCATCAAGCCCGTCCCGCCAAAGCGGAAGGGAACACCAAGATTGTCGGAAAGCAGGTTGGGAAGAACGCAGATGACGGACACGTAGAGCGCGCCGCCCGCGGTGATTCGAGTGAGGACCTTGTCGATATAGGAAGCGGTGGCCTTGCCCGGACGGATGCCAGGGATGAAGCCGCCGTACTTACGCATGTTGTCGGCAACATCCACCGGGTTGAAGGTGACCGCCGTGTAGAAGTAGCAGAAGAATATGATGAGCCCAACGTAGAGGACGTTGTACCGCCAGTCGCCGGGGTGGAGGGCATCGGAAACTGCCCGCGCGTACGAATTGTTGAGAAACGACGCGATCTGTTGCGGAAACATCAGGATCGACGACGCGAAGATGGGCGGGATGACGCCCGCGGTGTTTACCTTAAGCGGCAGGTGGGTCGACTGGCCGCCGAACATCTTGCGACCGACCACGCGCTTGGCGTATTGCACCGGAATCCGGCGCTGGCCACGTTCGAAGAAGATGATGACCGCGATGACGGCCACCACGATGAGTGCCATCAGCGCCAGCGAGAAGGCGGTGATGTTTCCCTCTCGCGCGCGCTGGGCCAAGCGAACCAGAGCGCTTGGAATGTCTGTGACGATGCCCGCGAAGATGATGAGCGAGATGCCGTTCCCGACGCCGCGCTCTGTGATCTGCTCACCCAACCACATGATGAACGCGGTCCCGGTGGTCAGCGAAATCATAGTGAGAAGGTAGAAATTCCAGCCTGGATCCGGCACCACTTCGCCCAAGTGACCGTAGGCAGAGTTGTTTGAAATCAGCCAGCGCGCGATGAAGTACGACTGGATAAGCGACAACATCACGCAACCGTAACGGGTGTACTGGTTGATGCGCCGTCTCCCCGCTTCGCCTTCCTTCTGGATCTGCTCCAGCTTGGGAATGACCACGGTCAAGAGCTGGATAATGATAGACGAGCTGATGTACGGCATGATGCCCAGGGCGAAGATCGACATCTTCTCCAGGGCGCCGCCCGAAAACATGTTGAACAGGCCGAGGAACGTCCCGGACGCCTGGCTAACGATCTTGCTCATCACCGCGGCGTTGACGCCCGGGGTGGTGACGAAGACGCCGACGCGATAGACCGCGAGCAGAGCGAGCGTGTAGAGCAGACGCCGGCGCAGCTCCGGAATTTTGGTCATATTTTGAAAGCCAGAGGCCATCTAATTCCTCCTCAGGATTGGCACAGAGCCCTTACCCAGGTCCCCCTTGCCCTCGCGATCTACTGTCAAGCCGGCTAGCCATTGGTCAGCTCGGCGCGCCCACCCTTCTTCTCGATTTTCTCCTTTGCGCTGGCCGAAAACGCATCGGCCTTCACCACAAACTTCTTGGTCAGCTCGCCGTCGCCCAGGACCTTGATGCGGGGACAGCGGCGCGGGACCATGCCCACCGCCTTCAGCTCGGCAATGGTCACCGTGCCCGCCTCGAAGCGAGCATCGATGTGCGAAAGATTCACCGCGAAGATCTCCTTGCGGAAGATGTTCTTGAAACCCTTCTTGGGCAACCGCCTTTGCATCGGCATCTGACCGCCTTCGAAACCCAGGCGTGCGCCGTGATGGCCGGTGCGGGCCTTCTGGCCCTTGACGCCCCGACCGGACTGCTCGCCGGTCCCCGAGCCGGGGCCGCGCCCCACCCGCTTCCGGTTCTTGGTTGCCCCTCGCGGGCCCTTCAGATTCTGTAACGTCGTGCCCATTTCTGGATTCCTTCTGAAAGCGTGCGCCTAGCCTACTCTGCGGCTTCAACCTTCACCAGGTGCGAGACCGCGCGGATCATACCCCGCACCGCGGGATTGTCCGGCAGCACCACCGTGCGCCCGCGCTTGCCGAGGCCCAGCTTGGCGATGGTCAACTTGTGTTGTTCAGGACGGTTGATGCCGCTGCGTACGAGCGTAACTTTGAGCTTGCTTGCCATGTTCTACCCCGCTGCCAGGATGTCCTCGAGGCGCTTGCCACGAAGGGCGGCCACGGACTCACCGCTCGATAGACGCTTAAGGGCGTCGATCGTCGCGTGGATCACGTTGTGCGGATTGGAAGTTCCGATGCATTTGGTAAGAATGTCCTGGACGCCCGCTACCTCGAGGACCGGACGAACCGCCCCGCCGGCGATGACGCCAGTACCTGGGCTCGCGGGACGCAGCACCACGGAGCCGGCGCCGAACATCCCCTTCACTTCGTGTGGAATGGTTGTGCCCGCCAGCGGAATCTTGAACAGATTCTTCTTGGCCTGCTCGGTACCCTTGCGGATGGCTTCCGGCACCTCATTGGCCTTGCCGAGACCAGCGCCAACATAGCCGTGCTGATCCCCCACGACGACAAGCGCCGAGAATGAGAATCGCCGGCCGCCTTTGACCACCTTGGCCACGCGGTTGATGAACACCACGCTGTCGACCAGCTCGCCGACGTCTTCGTAGTTAATCGCCATTCTTGCTCCTAGACGAGAGTACCCTGTAATTGCCCTTAGAACTTCAACCCGGCCTCACGCGCGCCCGTCGCCACTGAGGAGATCCGTCCATGGTAGCGGTAGCCGCCTCGGTCGAATACAACCTGCGCAATGCCCTTTTCCAAACACTTCTTCGCGACCAGAACGCCGACCTGCTTGGCCTTGTCGCGCTTCTTCCCTTTGGGAGCGTCGGCAGCGGGATTCTTCTTGGGAAGAAGGTCCGAGGCTGCCGCCAGCGTCATCTTGCTCATGTCATCGATGACCTGAGCGTAGATGTGGCGGGCGCTGCGATAGATAACCAGCCGCGGGCGCTCCGCCGTTCCCGAGATGCGCTTGCGTAGCGAATGATGGCGCCGCACACGCGATTCGATCTTGCTCTTGATAGCCATGACTTGTCTTCTTCCAGTTTCCTCGGGATTGCCGGACCGCTAACCGCCCGTACCGCCAGTCGCGGCGGCCTTGCCAACCTTCTTCTTGATGACCTCTTCGACGTACTTCACGCCCTTGCCCTTGTAGGGTTCTGGGGGACGTAGCTCGCGCAGCTTGGCCGAGACCTGTCCCAGCTCGTCCTTGTCCGCCGAGGTGAGGGTCAGACGGTTCTTGTCGACCTTGGCGGTGATCGATTTCGGCAACTTGAACACGATCGGGTGTGAGTAGCCAAGCGCGAAGGTCACCGAGTCACCCGAAACTTCCGCGCGATAGCCAACCCCGTTGATCTCCAACTCGCGCTGCCAGCCCGTCGTCACACCTTTGACCATGTTGGCCAAGTGGGCGCGCACAAGCCCATGCTTGGCGCGGCTCGGGGGCGAATCATCCGCACGAGAGACGGTGACCGTGTCGCCTGCCAGCTTCATCGTCACGCCGTCGGGGATGTGCTTGGTCAGCTCGCCCTTGGGGCCCTTGACGGAGAATTGCCCCGCCTTCTGAGTCAGCGTGACCCCCTTCGGGATCACCACAGGTTTGCGTCCGATGCGTGACATCTACCAGACCTCGCAGAGAAGTTCGCCGCCGATGCCGGCCTTGCGCGCGGCCCGGTCGGTCATCAACCCACGCGACGTGGAGAGAATTGCGATGCCGAGACCGGAACGCACCTTGCCGATGCGATCTCGGCCCACGTACACCCGCTGTCCCGGACGCGACCGACGACGCAAGCCGGTGATAGCGTTCGCTCCAGGTTCCGGCCAGCGCAGACGGACGATCATTTCGCTATGGCCGTCGAAGCCAGGGCGAACATCGTAACCCGCGATGTAACCTTCGTCTTTCATGACCTCGGCAATGCGGACCTTGAGCGTCGACGATGGACACGTTAGGTCGCCCCGCCGGGCCAGAATGGCGTTGCGAATGCGTGCAAGGAAATCAGCAATTGGATCAGTCATGGCGTCTACCAGCTCGACTTGATGACTCCGGGGATGTCACCGCGGAGAGAAAACAATCGGAAGCAAATTCGGCACAGCTCGAACTTGCGGTAATACCCACGCGAACGACCACAGGCCTTGCAGCGGTGATGCTCCCGCACTTTGAACTTCGGTTTCTTCGGAAATAGATCGACCGTCTTCGCCATGTTCGCTAGCTCCTAAACGGCAGTCCAAGGTGGCGCAGCAGAGCGCGTCCCTGTTCATCCGTGCGCGCGGTGGTGGTGATAGTGATATTCATGCCTTTCGGCTTCTCCAGCTTGTCGACACCAGTCTCCGGGAAGATGCTTCCCTCGCGGATACCCATAGTGAAGTTGCCGCGGCCATCGAACCCCTTGGGCGAGACACCCTTGAAGTCACGTACACGCGGCAGGGCAAACGTGATGAGGCGATCGAGGAATTCGTACATGCCGTCGCGCCGAAGTGTGACCATGGCTCCGATCTTCTGGCCGCCCTTCAGCTTGAATGCAGCGATGGCCTTGGCTGACTTGGTGACGACCGGCCTCTGCCCGGTGATCGCCGCCAGATCCTCGACCGCCGAGTCGAGAATCTTCGGGTTGGTGATGGCTTCACCAAGCCCCATGTTGACCGTGATCTTCTGTACCCGAGGCGCCTGCATGATGTTCTTGAGACCAAGCTCCGCCATCAGCTTGGAGCGAATCTCGGTGTCATACCGCGCGCGGAGACGGGCTGGCGCGGCGCGCTTCACCTTTTCAGTCGCAAGCTCGGCTTTGGCACCGCCCTTTGCGGCATCCCTGCCCCTGCCACCCTTGCCCGCCGGCTTTGCTGCCTTCTCCGCTTTCTTGCCTTCGCCCTCTTGCGCAGGCGAGGAAGCTGGCTTGGCAGCACTTTCCGCCTTCGCGGCTGTCTTTTCGGCCTTCTTGTTCTCTTCAGCCATCGTCAGTATTCCTTATTCGCTGCCCTTATGCCGATTCAAACAGGGCCCCGCACTTCGCACACACACGCCGCTTCGCCTGCCCTTCTCGAATCTCGGCCTTGGCTCGTCGGCCCTTGCCGCACTTGCCACACCATAAGGCCACGTTCGACACAGCGAGCGAGCCTTCCTTATCCAGAATGCCGCCGCGGGGATTGGCCTGGGTCGGCTTGGTGTGCCGCTTGACCATATTCACCCGCTCGACAACCAACCGCTCTTTGTCGGTGAGGACACGCAACACGCGTCCGCGCTTTCCCTTTTCTTTTCCGGCGACCACGACCACCGTGTCGCCCTTACGGACATGCATTAGAGGACCTCCGGCGCAAGCGAGATGATCTTCATGAACCGTTTGGCGCGCAACTCGCGGGCCACCGGCCCAAAGATGCGGGTGCCAATGGGCTCGTTGTCCTTGTCCACCAAGACCGCCGAGTTGGTATCGAACCGGATGTACGAACCGTCCTGGCGGGAAACTTCCTTCTTGGTGCGCACGATGACTGCACGCGCGACGTCGCCCTTCTTCACTTTGGAATTGGCCATCGCCTCTTTGATGGAGACGACGATGACGTCGCCTAGTGAGGCATACTTGCGCCTGGTGCCGCCCAGCACGCGGATGCACATGATCTTCTTTGCACCCGAGTTGTCGGCTACGTCGAGGGTTGTGGTGGTCTGAACCATTGGTAAACCTGCCGTGTGTGAGGTTGGGCCTGCGCGAATTACGCTTCCTGCGGCCTCTCGATAAGACGCTGCACCCGCCAACGCTTCTCGCGCGACAGCGGACGTGATTCGACGATTTCCACGCGGTCACCCACGCGATACTCGTTCTTTTCGTCGTGTGCCTTGTACTTCGCCCGGCGGGTCATGTACTTGCCGTACTTGGCATGGGCCAAGCGACGCTCGACCACGACCACGCGGGTCTTGTTCATCTTGTCGCCGACCACAACGCCGATCAGCACGCGCTTCGTGCTCTTGGACCGCCCGTCCTTCTCGGGGTTGGCGGCAGCAGAGGTCTGGTTTTCGTTGGCCACGGCTTATTTCTCCTTGACGGCCGCTGGCGTCGCCTTGCGCGACTTCTCAGCGAGCACCGTGCAAACACGAGCGATGTTGCGGCGGGCGGTCCGAATCGACATCGTGTTCTCAATCTGATTGGTGTTGTGCTTGAGCCTGTTTTGGAACAAGTCCTCGCGAAGCTTCGCAAGCGTCCGCTCTAGCTCGGCAGTCTCGTTACCGCGCAGATCCTTAACCTGCATCGCATTCTTCATAGCACCTGCTCCCGGCCGATGACGCGCGTCTTAACGCCCAGCTTGTGCTCGGCGAGGTGGAAGGCCTGCTTGGCGAGGTCGTTCGACACACCCTCCAGCTCGTAAAGAACCCGGCCCGGCCGGACGACGGCGACCCACTCCTCCGGAGTTCCCTTTCCTTTGCCCATGCGGGTCTCGGCTGGCTTCTTGGAGATCGGCTTGTCGGGGAAGATCCGCACGTACAGCTTTCCACCGCGTTTGACGTGGCGGGAAATCGCGGTGCGGGCCGCTTCAATCTGCCGCGCAGTCACGAAGCCACAGGACAGCGCCTGCAGTCCGAATTCGCCGAAGGACACTGAGGTTCCACCCTTGGAAACCCCACGCATCTTGCCCTTCTGCTGTTTGCGCCACTTGACTCTATCTGGTGCGAGCATGACTTCCTCTCGTCGCTTTTGCCGTGGCTACGCCAGCCGGCCAGCCCGTTGGGGCAACACTTCGCCTTTGAAGATCCAGCACTTCACGCCGATCGCGCCGTAGGTGGTGTGCGCCTCGGTGGTTCCATATTCGATGTCCGCGCGCAGGGTGTGCAGCGGCACCCGACCCTCGTGGTACCATTCGTAGCGGGCCATTTCCGCGCCGCCCAGACGACCCGAGCAGGCCAATCGGATGCCCTTGGCGCCGAACTTCATCGCCGTCTGTACTGCCTTCTTCATCGCGCGGCGGAAAGCCACACGGCGCTCGAGCTGGGTCGCCACGTTCTCGGCGACCAACTGCGCGTTGGTCTCAGCCTTGCGGACCTCCTGGATGTTCAGGAAGACCTCGCTCGACGTAAGCGCTTGGACTTCCTTCTTCAAGGTTTCAACGCCCGCACCGCGTTTGCCGATAACGATACCGGGGCGCGCGGTGTAGATGTTGATCTTCACCTTGTTGGCGGCGCGCTCGACCTCGACCGACGCCACGCCGGCGTGCCCCAACTTCTCTTTCACGAACTTCTTCAGGCGCAAATCCTCATGCAGCCACTTCGCGAAGTCTTTCTCCGAATACCACTGCGAGGACCACCCCCGGACGACGCCGAGGCGAAAGCCTACTGGATTGGTCTTCTGTCCCATTGATTTCTCCTACGGCACGTCGACCACGATGGTCACGTTGGAGGTCCGTCGATTGATGCGATTTGCGCGGCCCATCGAGCGAGCCAGCCATCGCTTCTCGACCGGCCCTGGATCCACGGTGATCTTGGTGACCCGAAGCGCGTCCGCGTCCGCCTTCTCATTGGTGGTCGCGTTGGCAACCGCGGAGCCGAGCACCTTGCTCAGCATCTTGGCGGCCTTACGCTGCTGGAAATTCAGAATAGCCATGGCGTCGGCGACCTGTCGGCCGCGAATCATGTCTGCGACCATTCGCACCTTACGGGGCGACTGGCGGAACTTTCTCAACACTGCGTGTGCCATGTGAGTCGTCCTTCCTACTTCTTCTCAGCCGCGGCAGCAGGAGCAGCAGCCGGAGCCGCGCCCCCCGCAGCTGGTGCAGCCGCGCCCGCAGCTGCCTTGCGATCGCCCGAGTGATTGATGAAGATGCGCGTCGGTGCGAACTCGCCCAGTTTGTGGCCGACCATATTCTCGGTCACGAACACCGGCAGAAACTTGCGCCCGTTGTGAACCGCAAAGGTCAATCCAACCATCTCCGGAAGAATAGTCGAGCGGCGCGACCAGGTCTTGATCACCTTCTTCGACTTCTGCTTCTGCATGTCGGCCACCTTGGTCATCAGGTGGCGATCGACGAATGCACCTTTCTTTATTGAGCGGGCCATGGCTAAGCCTTCTTTCCTCGGCGCTTGACGATCATGCGATCAGTTCTCTTGTTCTGGCGAGTCTTGAGCCCCTTGGCGAGCTGTCCCCATGGCGAGCAAGGATGGCGACCGCCGGAGGATCGACCTTCGCCGCCGCCCATCGGGTGATCGACAGGGTTCATGGTGACGCCGCGGTTGTGCGGACGGAAGCCCTTCCAGCGCGTTCGACCGGCCTTCCCAATATGGACGCTGCTGTGCTCGATATTGCCGATCTGGCCGATGGTCGCGCGGCAGTCGAGGTGAACCATGCGAACTTCGCCGGACGGCAGACGAACCTGCCCCCAGTCGCCTTCCTTGGCCATCAACTGCGCCCCATCACCAGCGGAGCGAACCATCTGTGCCTTGCCAGCCACGTGCAGACAGACGGCGTGAATCGTGGTGCCGAGCGGAATCGAACGCAGCGGCAGGCTGTTGCCGGGTTTGATATCGGCTTCGCGCGACGAGAGCACCGTATCGCCAACCTTGAGTCCCACCGGCCACAGGATGTATCGCTTTTCGCCGTCGGCGTAGTTGAGCAAAGCGATGCGCGCGCTGCGATTGGGATCATACTCGATGCTTGCCACCTTGGCCGGCACGCCGATCTTGTCGCGGCGGAAATCGATGGTGCGAAAACGCTGTTTGTGCCCGCCCCCACGGAAACGCGAGGTGATGCGCCCGAAGTGGTTCCGCCCCCCCTGCTTCGGCTTCGACGACGTCAGGGACTTGAGTGGCTCGTTGCCCTTGGTGAGCTCGGAGAAGTCCGGTGCGATTCTGCCGCGGACACCGGCCGTGGTTGGATTCAGCGTACGAAGGCCCATGGTCTAGACTCCCTCGAAGAATTCGATCTTCTGGCCCGGCGCGATGGTGACCAAGGCCCGTTTCCAGTTCGACCTGCGGCCGAGGTGCCGACCCACGCGCTTCTGCTTGCCACGCACGACGGCCGTCCTGACCTTGAGCACGTTGACGTTCCACAGTTTCTCGACAGCGTGCTTGATTTCGATCTTGTTCGCATCTCGCGCGACTTCCAGCAGAAGCTGCGGCGCGACCTGTTCCGGATCGGCAATGTCATCTTCAACTTGGCCGCCGGTGTCCTTGAGGAAGGTCCCCTTCTCGGTGAGAAGTGGGCGCTTGATGATGAGCTCTGGAGATCGCATGGCTATTCCTCTTTACGCTGCAGAACCTTCGGCCTCGGCGCCGACCACGCGAGCCTCGACGGCCTTGATCGCGTCCTTGGCAATCACCAAGCCGCCGTGATTGAGGATATCGTAGACGTTCAGTCCCTCGGGCGGCAGACAGGCGTGGGAGGCCAGATTGCGAATCGATTTCACCAAATTCTGATTGCCTTTGGCGTCCACCACCAGCGCTGAACTGAATCCCAGCGCCTTGAGCACGCCGGCGATGCGCTTCGATTTCGGAGCTTCCAGCGCGAGCTTGTCCACGACGACCAGCTTCTTCTCCTGCGCGCGCAACGACAGAGCCGAGGCGAGCGCGGCCTTTTTCACCTTGCGGGGCAAAGTAAACTTGTAGCTACGCGGATGCGGACCGAACACCTTGCCGCCACCCACGAAGTTCGGAGAGCGAGTGGAGCCCTGACGCGCATTACCGGTGCCCTTCTGTCGGTACGGCTTCCTGCCGCCGCCCCTGACGAACTCACGCGTCTTGGTGGCGTGGGTACCGGCGCGCTTGGCAGCCTGCTGGGCCTTGACCGCCTCCCAAAGCAGAGGCTCTTTCACTTGGGCGGCGAAGACCTCGTCGGAGAGGTCCATCTGGCCGACCTTCTTCCCTTCAATATCTACAACGTCGATCTGCATGGCCGTCCTCAGGTCTTGATCTCGACGTCCACGCCCGCCGACAAATCGAGCTTCATCAGGGCGTCCAGCGTCTGTTGCGTCGGATCGAGAATGTCCAGCAATCGCTTGTGCGTCCGGATCTCGAATTGCTCGCGCGACTTCTTGTCGACGTGGGGCGAGCGGAGAACACAGTACTTGTTGATTTTGGTCGGCAGCGGAATCGGTCCAGCGACCTTCGCGCCGGTGCGCTTGGCGGTGTCGACGATTTCACCCGCTGACTGATCCAGCAAGCGATGATCGTAGGCCTTTAGCCGTATCCTGATTTTGGGTGTCACTTTGCGCCCCCTTTTACTTTGCTCTCTTTGGCTCCGCCAGACTTATTACGCAATTATCTTGGTTACCACGCCTGCGCCGACTGTCTTGCCGCCTTCGCGAATGGCGAAGCGCAGACCTTCCTCGCACGCAATGGGCGTGATGAGCGTGATGTCCATGGTGACGTTGTCACCAGGCATCACCA
>Ga0265314_10000108_pt1 | contig 125554 bp, 107 predicted proteins | sample 4126metaG_FD_203106 | JGI IMG/M metagenome (GOLD analysis project Ga0265314, IMG submission 203106) | Rhizosphere microbial communities from Carex aquatilis grown in University of Washington, Seatle, WA, United States - 4-1-26 metaG | ecosystem: Host-associated > Plants > Roots > Rhizosphere... | reverse complement strand
GGCGGGCACCTCAAGAACAACGGAGACCCAGGCTGGCAGACGCTCTGGCGAGGCTTCGAAAAGCTCCTCCTCGCAGACGCTGCTTGGTCTGCTGCCCTCCTGACGCGATGAGATCAATCATGAGACTCGACGTATTCAACCGACGAGCAACGACGCCAGCGCGCGAAAGACCAAGCCAGATGGTTGCAGGACGTCGCGGTCGAGGCACTAGAACGAGATTCCGTTCTTCTGGCAGGCGGACTTGACGTAGAGCTTGTTGCGGTCATCTAGCTTTTCATAAGCTCGGACGGCCGACTCGCCGTCGTGCAGAGCGCATGAGCAGACTGCGATGATTTGATAGGCGTTGGTCAAGTTGGGCTTGGCGCGCAGGGCCTTGCGGGCAAAGTCGATGGCGGCGGCGTACTGGCCGCGGAACCACGCTTGCTGGGCGTCCTTGATCAGCTTGTCCGGATCGGCCGCCGCGACGGGCGCCGGTTCGGACCTGGCCGGCTCGGCCGCCCTGGGCCTGGCCGTTGGCGCGCGCGGCGCCGCGGCTACCGGCGCCGGGTGACGCACAGCTGGCTTGGATTCCGGCGCAGGTGCCGGCACAGCTGCCGCCGGGGGCGCTGCGGCCAAGATTTCACAGCGCCTGATGATGAAGGCCGCCTTCTTGTTCTTCGATTCCATCCCGAGCACAAGCTCGGCTTCCCGCTTGGCCTCGTCGCAGTCCTTGTCCGCCAACTTGGCGTTTGCGTTACCGAGGTGGAGCGCCACCGCCTGGCCGAGCGCGCTCTTGTGCAGCTCGTTGGCCCTCGCCTTGTACATGCTGTCGTCGGGAATTTCGGCCGCCCCTTGCAGCACGGTATCGAATTCCTTGTTGGCGAATGCAGTCTTGAGCTCGGCGATCTTCTCGCCATTTCTCTGCTCGGCGATGATGGCCTTGCGTAGCTGCGCGGCCTCGGCCGAATCGGGGGCCCGGGCGGTGGCCTGGTCGAGCAAGCCGATGGCTTCTTCCCACTTCTCCTCTTGCGCGCTCGCCTTGGCCTCGGCCAAGAGATCCGGCAGCGGCACGGCCGGTTCAGCGGGCTTGGCTGGCTCGGCCGGCGTGGGCTCGGTGGGCTGCACCACCGGCGCCACCGGCGGCGGAAGCGGAGCAACGGGCGGCTTGCTTTCAACCGCAACCGGCTTCCTCGTGCTCGAGCTGCCGCCCGAGAAAACCAACAAGAGCACGCCGGCAACGACCGCCACGCCCGCCGCCGCGATCAGCGCCAGCTTGACCTTGCCTTGCCGTGGCTGATCGTAGAGGTCCGCGTCCCCGGCCAGGAAGCGCAGCCGGACTTCACCCAGCTCGATCACATCGCCCGACTGAAGCTCGACCTTGTCGTGCTCGACCCCAGAGACCCGAACCCCGTTTGCGCTTTCCAGGTCGAGGATCGTGTATCGGTTGCTGTCCCGGAGGATCTTGGCGTGGTGGCGCGAAATCGACTTGTGGTTGAGAACGATGTCGTTTTCCGGGGTTCGGCCGATGACCTGGGAGGGTCGATCGAGCACGAACTCGGCGCCCGACTGGAAACGGCTCGACACCACCAGTCGCGCGGGCGGTTCGGAGAACGCCGTGGAGACGCCCAGGGTGCTGATGGGGATGGTGGGCTGCCCCTCCATCGCCGCGTCCACGGGCGGCGCCATGCCCGGCGACGACGCGTGCGCCTCGACCTGCGTGACCTGGCCTTGCTTGTCCTCCTGGATCCCCAGGCGGTAGTCGCCGATCAGGATGACGTCGCCGTCCTTGAGGGCTGCGACGCCGGACAGGGGGCTTCCGTTGAGGCTAGTTCCGTTGTAGCTGCCCAGATCCTCGATGCGGAGAACGCCGCCGTGCAAGGTGAGGCGAACGTGCTTGCGCGAGACGTTTTGCTCGGTCAGGCGGATGGTGTTGCCGTCCAGGCGGCCGATGGTGATCTCTTCGCGAATCAGGGGTACGGCGACCGTCTTCCCTTCATCGTCCTCGATGAGCAGCTTGTGCATGGTGCTCGTACCTTCGCTCTTTCAGACCAGAACCCTGGAAAGCTCTTTCGGTATCACGCGCCGAGCATCGTCGGGCGAGGCCCGGCGATACTTACGCATTCTAGCAATCTATCCGCAGCAGCGATACGGATCAAGCGCCGGGCGGGGGCAGCGAATCGGCCTCCACTTTAACCTATGTGAACCAAGGCCGCCGCCACCACGATCGCCATCCCGACGATGAACGAGGCGGCGACCACCGCCACCGCGAGATTCTTGTTCTCCTGCAATTCTCGTCTCAGGTTGTACGGAGTGACCAACTCCCAGATGTAGTAGCCGACAATCAGCAGGGCGATTCCGGTGACGCCGAAGATGGTGGCGTCCAAAATCATGCGCCACATGGGAGCATGCGCGAGGGGAGGCATGCTAAAGGCTCCGCATCTCGGGGTAGGTGGTGAGAAGGTCGGTCTCGGTGAGCGAGTCTTCAGGGTCCGCCGGGGTCCAGACGACTTCCAGTCCCAGAAGGTTGCTGGCAGCGATGGCCCCCAGCTCGGCCAGCGCCGCTTCCACGGCCTGGCGATCCTCGGCTTTGGCCGTGCCGAGCTCCGTCCGGGTGGCGACCAGGACGGTGACCACGAGGTACTCAAGGGCTTCCCTGCCCACTGTCAGCGCGCTTTCGGAGCGCCGCATCTGCCCCTCGGAGCCGCGCAGGCGTTCGACTTGAAAGCGCGAGCGCTCGGCCAGCGCGGCAGCGGTCATCTTGCTTTCGCCGTTGGTCATGCTGAACGGCCCGGACGCCTCGATTTGACAATAGCGAATGGAATCCTTCTCGCGCATCAGCTCGAGCGCGGTCTGGCGCAGAAGCTCGGCAAGCCCCGACTCGGTGCTGGTGTCGCCCGCACTGGCGAATTCTTCCAGGCGTTTCTGCACGCCGCGGCCCGAGCGCCCAAGGGCGAGCTGAACCTTGTAGACGTAGGACCTGCCCATCGAGGCGCCGACGTCGTCGTATTCGTCATAGTCCTGCCCCGGGGGAAGGGCGCGGCGCGAGGCCCGTCGGACGGATCGCACCACCATGATGGCACCTAGGCAGACGACCCCCACCAGCAGGAGGCTTCCAACCATGCCCATGCCGCCACCAAAGCCCAAGCCGCCGTAACCCCAGCCGAAGCTGGGCAGGAAGATGAAGCTCGATCCACCGCCGTAGTTGCTGCGGCTGCTGGGGAAGCTGGGCGACGCGCTGCCGGACCCAGACCTAAATCCGCGCAGGCCGCCGAAACTGCTGCCGGACCGCGGCCCCGCGTAGGTCAGGCTTGACGCGGCCAAGATCCAAACTAGGCAAAGAGAGCGCACGATTCGCATCATGAGAGCCTCACTCGTGGTGAGCTTAACGACCAATCCAAGTAAACGCAAAACGGCCAACGGGTAGAATAGGACCAATGCGCCGTGATGGTCGGCACGGGTTTGCGTCGCTTGCTCTGGCCGCCTCGCCCGATTGGTGCGAAGAATTGTACGGAGGACGCCGGATGCTAACCCAACAAAGAAGTCTCGCGTGAGCTTGCGGGTTCGTCATCCGTTGTGCGTGCTCTTATGGACGGGCCTGCAGCTTGGCTGCCAACCGAGCTCCGACTCGATAGCCGGCGGCGGCCCCCTCGGGGGAACGGCGGGCAATGGCAGCGCCAACCCAGGCGCGGGGGGATGGGCCAGCGGTGCGGGAGGCAGCCAAATCTCGCTCACCTCTCCGCCCACCCAGTGCACGGGCAACGGTTATGCCTGCATGGTTCCCAAGTGTGGAACCGCCCTGGGCACAACCGTGACTGGTCGGGTCTACGATCCTGCGGGCAAGAATCCGGTCTACGGCGCCATCGTCTACATCCCCGACCAGCCCGACAGTCTCGGTACTATCTCGCAGGGGCCAGGCAACCTGTGTGGGCGATGCATTCAGCCCGATGGCAATCCCCTCGCTGGGGCGGTAACGGGGCCGGACGGATCGTTTCAGATCACGCAGGCACCGAGTGGCCTGCGGATTCCCTTGGTGGTCCAGCTTGGCAAGTGGCGGCGCATGACGTTGATCGATACCACGAACGCCTGCGGCGACAATCCCGTCGACCGCGATTCGACCCGCTTGCCCCAAAGTCGCAGCGACGGGCAAAAGGCCTCGATTCCCCGCATCGCCATCGCGGCCGGCGCGGGCGATCGCGTGCAATGCCTACTTCGGCGCATGGGCGTGGACGCGAGCGAGTTCACCAACCCGGATGGCCCCGGTTCGGTGAACCTCTACAACCAGCCGTCGGCCGTGGGGGCAGATCCTAGCGGTCGCTACGATACAAGCTTCAACAGCGGCGCCGCGTTCCCCGACGCGACCACCTTTTGGTCCGACATCAACCAGCTTGGCAAGTACGACCTGGTGGTTTTGGCCTGTGGTGGGAACCCAGCCGCAACCGATCCGACGCGCACCGTGCCCAATCCCATCACCGACGCAGCCAAGGCGGCGATGGTGAAGTACCTGTCGAGCGGGGGCCGGGTGCTCGGCGAGCACTACCACTCGGCCTGGATCAGATCTTACCCACCCAAGAGTGGCCAGACCGGATCAGGCGTGCCCTCCCCGCTTGGGGCCGACATCGCCTCCTGGTATCCGTACCTCGACCTGACCGACCCGGCGAGCTCCGCCGTCGCCGCGGGCAGCACGGTGGTGGCCGCGGTCGACACGTCATTCGCCAAAGGCCGGGACTTCGCGAGCTGGCTCGTCGCCGCCGGTGCCAGTTCGACTCTCGGGAGCTTTCCGCTCAAGGGCGATGTGAAGCGAACCGCAATCGACGAGCTCAGCTCGGTACCTTCAGCCCAGCGATGGATCTACCAACCCACCTCGACGGCCGACCTGCAGGGCGCCGCGGAGTTCACCCATTTCATGAGCTTCAATCTGACGAGTGGCGGCCAACTGGTAGACCGGCGCTCCACCGATTCGAGCAATTTGTGCGGTCGCTTCGTGTACACCGGGCTCCACGTGGACTCGTCGGATACCAGCACCCATGGCAGCGACCTCGCTGATGATGCGACCAAGGCCCTACCCTTCCCCACCTGCTGTGCTGCCGGTGATTTGAACCCGCAGGAAAAGGCCATCGAGTTCATGCTGTTCGATCTCTCCTCCTGCCTGTCCCTGGACTCAGACCCCGCCGCCCCCGGGGTCGTGTTCTGATTTCCGGGGCCGCCTGCCTTGGGTCAAGGCGGCCCGACTGACTCGTCCTATCCACGATTGTAATCGTACGCATCACCGATATATCAGCGATCAATCGCCGATAAATCGAATTTGCGAGACGTGAGCGCAGGACGACGGAATAGAGATAGAATGGCGATGTATGTGCGATGCGAGTCATGGACCTAGCCCGATGGATCTCCGATGGGACCTTGGGGATAACTTGCCGCCAGCCGTGACCAGCGTATCGTGTGCGCATGGCGACCTCGGCGACCATACGTCGGAAGCAGGTTCGGACCCCGCCCGGTTTCGAGGGCCACCTCACCCGCCAGCAAGCGGCCCAGCTTCTCGGCTTCTCCAGCGAATTTAAGATCCGACAACTGGAGCGGGAGGGCCGGTTGCAATCCGTGCGCGGCCCCATGCGAACCGCCTTCTACCCGAAGGCCGATGTGCTCGCCATCAAGGCGGCTCTGACCCAGGGCAATCCGGCCTGGGCCGCGGACGCCGACTGGAGCGACGCCGAGCTGGTCACCTTGCTTGGGCATCGCAACGCCGAAGGTCGCGCGCGTACTGCCCTCGACTTGGTCCTGGAGGCCCACGTCAGCATCGAGCGCGCGGAGCGGGTGTACGCATTCTGGACAGGCTGCGGTGGGGCTCCGCCACCAGTCACGTCGGAGGTCCCTTCGCCCGGTCCATCGCGTCCCGAGCAATCCGGTATGGCGCGGGACCTGGGACACGCTTCCGACGAGCGCAGGAGCGACGATCGGCGCTCTCGCGACGCGCTCATCGAGGACCTACGCCACCCAGATCCCCTGGTGCGCGAGCAAGCGTTCGCACGCCTCAAGCAGATTCGGAATGGCTAAATCGGAATCACGTCGCTCAAGTCGACGTCGAATTCTTCGTTTGGCACGGCGCCCTTCTCCGCGCGCAAGGTGTTGTCGCGCGCCCGATTGAGCGCCATCTGCTCGAAGTACGCCTGAACTTGCGGCACCGCTTCGGCAAGGCGCTCGACGTACTCGCGAGACAGAAAAAGCACGGTGGTGGGCACGGTGGCGCGCACCGTCGCCGAGGTGGGCTGGTCCGTGACAAGCGACATCTCGCCGAACAGGTCGCCCGCGCGAAGGTGCGCCAGCTTGACCGGGCTTTGGCCCGCGGGCTGGGACAGCACATCCACCTCGCCCGACAAGATGAGAAACAGGCCTTGCCCGCGCTCGCCTTCGCGGATGATGTCCACGCCTGCGTCGATCTCGTGGCCTTCAAACCGACGCAGAAGCTCGCCCTGCTGAGATTTCGTGAAGGGCACGAACAGAGGCGAGGTCTGCAGCAGGTTCTTGATCAGCCGCTCGCGCGAGAAGCGGTCGAGCGCCTCGCGCACCGACGGGATGGCCGCGATCACGGCCATGAGCGCGGTCTTGCTGACCGAAATCACGTCGGCCTCGCCGACCACCGCCACCGAGGCCGTGCGCGGCTGCCCCGTGATGAGCGCCATCTCGCCGAACAGGGTATTCTCGAAGAGGTGCGCGACGTCCTTCGCTCCGTCGGGGGTTTGCACGAACACCCGCAGCTGGCCGCTCGCCACTAGGAACAGCGAATCGCCCGTGTCCCCCTGGCGCATCACCACCTCACCGTCCTTCAAGCGCAAGATGGTAAGCGAACGCGCGACAGCGACGAACGACTCCGGTGTCAGCTCCGACAAGAAGGGCAGCGGGTGGTACTGCTCTTGGTAGCCGACGAACACCGACAGATCGAGCGCCGCGCGCAGGGCCTGCTCGGCCGCGTGTTGCAGGGATTTCGGCGCCGAGGCCGGCTCGGCGATCTTGGTATCCTGGTCGACCGGCGCGGGTCTTATCGCGAACCGCGCGAGCTGCGGCGACCCCGAGGCGTAGGTCTTGACCAAGAGCTCTTCGATGTCCTCGATGCTGCGGCCCTGCTTCACCAACGCCTGGCAGGCGACCAACGCCGGCAAGGGATGGCCGGCGCGGACGTCGTGGGTGGCCACGGTCCGGTACACCTGCGCCGCTGCATCGGCAGCGCCAAGGTCGACCAACACGTCCGCGATGAGGGTGCGCACCTCATAATCGAGCGGCACGGTCTCGAGGATGTGTTGGTAGATGGCGAGCGCGCGGGCGTGGTCACCCTGTTCACGCAGGCGTCGCGCCTCGGCGCGCGCTTCACGCAATGTGGTGGTCATGCATCCTAGAGTCGGTCAAGCCCACACGCGGCGCAAGAACAGAAAACGCCGCCGGAACGCGATCGCGCGGGCGGAGCGGGTTACTTGGCCTCGACCCGAAAGGCGGCGCACAACATGTCGCCGGCGAAGTACCGCGTGTCTTCCGGGTCATCCATGCGCTTCGGCCGCAGGAAGGTATTCAGGATCCTGCCGTGCTCGTCCCGCCGGTAGATGGGTGCGCGCGGCGTCGCGAAGCTGTGGCGCGAGCTTCCGCCCCTCCACTCGCGAAAACCAATCCGGCCCGATGCCTCGGCGGTCTCCGCGACACCGACGTGGCCACCGCAGCCTGTCCCCGTGTCGAAGAAGACGAGGTCGCCGTCGCGGGCCTGTTCGGGCGGAATGCGGTCGAACTCTCCCTGCGCGTACGCGAGCAGGGCCCCCACCGATCCGTCCGTGCCGAAGCGAAACCCACGCGAGTGCAGCGACTCTTCAGCCAGCCCGGCCGGGCTCCGCTTGTTGTGGGGCCGCGCCGACTCGGGCTTGCTGACGGACATGGTGCCGCGAAACTCGGCGGGCGAAACATGTACGATGTGGGAGCTGGGCGCCCCGCAAGCGAGGCTCGAACCCGCGATTGCGAGGGCCAATGTGATTCGACCAAGCCGAGACATGCGTACATAGTATCACTATGTCGTCCTGACACCTACATATTAACTTCTTTCGGCTTCCTTACGGCAAAACCGACGCCAGGACCTGCTCCTTCAGCTCTTGAAGCGGTATGTCGCAAAGGATCGCTTCCCCCGGCCTCGGGACCAAGACGAACCTGACGGCGTCGGTTCGGCGCTTCTTGTCCACCTCGATGCGTACGAGCACTTCAGCACTGAGGCGCGCCTTCACGTCCACGGGCAGGGAAAGGCGGGCCAGAAGCGCACGAACGCGCTCGCCCAAACCGGGGCGGGTCACCCCGCGCGCCTCGCCCACGGCGAGCGCCGCCACCATGCCGAGAGACACCGCCTCGCCGTGTAGAAGCTCGTAGCCCGAGGCCGCTTCGATGGCGTGACCCACGGTGTGTCCGAAGTTCAGGATGGCGCGCCGGCCGCTCTCGCGTTCGTCCTCACCGACCACCGCGACCTTCACTGCCACGGCGGCCGTGATGGCAGCCGCCAGGGAATCGGGCACATACGCAGCTGCGCCTTCGGCTTCCAGCTTGGCGAACAGGGCCTGGTCGGCGATCAGCCCAGCCTTCACGACCTCGGCCATGCCGGCGACCAATTCGCGCTTGGGCAGCGTTTCGAAGAAGCTCAAGTCCGCCACCACCACGCGAGGCTGGTAGAAGGCGCCCACCAAATTCTTCCCGGCAGCAATATCGACGCCGGTCTTGCCTCCGACGGACGCATCCACCGTGGCCAGCAGCGTGGTCGGACAAAGCGCGAAGGCCACGCCACGTAGGTACACTGCGGCCACGAAGCCCGCGTGATCGGTCGCCGCGCCTCCACCTATGCCGACCACCACGCTGCCTCGGTCGTAACCGCTTTCGGCCAGCCACTGGCAGGTACGCTCCACCGACTCAAGGTTCTTGCACGATTCACCCCTCGGCAGGAGATGCCGCTGCACCTTCGGCAGGCGCCCGGACAGCGCTGACATGAGAGCGGGCACGCGCGGCGAGACTTGCGCCACGCGCTCGTCGACCAAGACCGCCACGCCGCTCGGCTTGCCGATCGATGCAACGATTCGATCCGCGACCTCGTCGACGCTGAAGTTGGCGATGTGAACGTCGTAGCTGCGTTCGGCCAGGGGTACGCGCAAAGTGGTCACTCCATCGGACTACACCGAGAGATCCGCCACGGCAAGCCCACTTTCACGGCGGCGGCAGGCACGCGTTGCCGGGGCTGTGCTGGGAAAGTGCGTGCGCGGGTTCACCCCGACGCAAGACGGGACGCGACATGCGCGCGGGAAGCGGCGCGGGCTTGCGCACCGGCGGGACTGGTGGCGCGGCCGGGGGCCCCACGAAGGGCGCATCGGGGCGCACGACCTTCTGGGCCGTCGACGGGCCGCTGACCGCGAGGTGCTGGCGCCAATGGCGCACGGTCTTGCGGCCGATGCCCTTGATGCGCGCCAGCTCGTCGACGGTTCGAAAGGGGTGACTCTTGCGATAAGCGAGGATGTTGCGCACTCGCGCTGCACCGACCCCGGGAATCAGGCGCAATTCCTCAGGGGACGCGGTGTTGAGATTGATGACCCCTTCGAGCTGGGACTTCTCGGCCAGGGCCAGGGGGCCGACGAGCACGAGCCCGACAAGCACGATCGAGCGAATCCAACGCATACCCAGTTCTCGGTTAGGGCCGCAAATTGTTGCTTGTCCGGCGCAGATTCAAACAAACCACCACCCGCAAATAGGGGCTTTCGGGACCGGCCACCTAGGGTTACGCTGAGCCTCTCTGAGGTCGTTACTCAACCCACGAGGCTCAAGATGATGGACCCGTCAGCCCAAGGCGCGAACCGTGAGGAAACGTCTCCCATCCGACCAGGCCCTGGGCCGGCCCCGTGGGGAAGGTCCCCGTGCTCCGGCTTGCGAGCCATGGGCCCGGGTTGGCGGCCTCGTGCTCTGCTTCCCGGACTGCTCGTCGCGCTGGCCGTCACGAGCTGCGGCGGCGGTGGGGGAGGTTCCAAAGGTGGCCCCGACGGCGGTGGAGCGCTGGACGTCATCCCCGTGTGCGAGCAAGGCACCTACGGGTGTCGATGCTACCCCAATGATACGTGCAACAGCGGTTTCCAATGCACGGGTCTGGGCGGACTGTGCGCCCTCGCTGGGAGCGTGGACGGCGGGATGGCCGGTGGCCAGGGCGATGCGCCGATTGGCGCCGGAGGTACTGGCGGCAACAGGGACGCCGGAAGCAACGGCGGTGGCGCGGGAGGAAACAATAGCGGCGGGGCTGGGACCAATGGCGGCGGCCCGGCCGGAGGAAGTGGTGGAGCCCGATACGACGGTGGCGTCATCGATGGGCCTCCAGGGGCCGGCGGCGCGCCCGACGGCGGAGGGACCGCCGCCGACGTGGGCGGCGCGGGAGGGATTCAAAGCGGAGGCGGTAACGGCGGCGGGGCAAGCGGCGCCGGCGGAATCCGCGACGCAGGGACCACGCGTGACGGTGCCACCGGAACTGGCGGCATCTCAGGCAGCGGAGGCTCAGGTGCCCATGCGGACGCGAGCGACGGCCTGCGCCCTGAGGCGCCGGTGAGCAATGCCGACGCGCCCATTGCCGACCTCGCCCCGGATGTTGCGCCCGACCTCTTCCCCGACACGGCCGACGCCGCCCTGCCTTGCGCTACCGAAGGGGCGAACCAGTGCGCGGGTACTGTGGTCGAAACTTGCACCTCGGGCGTCTGGGTGGCCGCCCAAAGCTGCCCTCAAGGATGCGCTGACGGACTCTGCTCGACGGGCCCCGTCACCTGCAACGCGGGTGAGGTCGCGTGCTTCGGCCCCTCGGTCAAAGTCTGCAATCCCACGGGCAGCGCCTGGCTCGCCTCGAACGTATGCGCTGATCAATGCCAGGGCGGTCTGTGCATCGGGACTTGCACGGCCGGGAGTTACCGCTGCAGCGGCAGCACCCGCCAGGTTTGCAACCCAGCCGGCAGCACTTGGACCGACGACACGGCCTGTCCGCTGGGGTGCGATCAAACCGTCTGCATCGAACCGACCCACGCAAATCAGGGCAACGTGGAAACTCTGAGCGGGCCGCACGTCTATCAGGGATGCTTCACGATGGAGCTCGGTGGATCGGTCGCCGTACCTGCCGCCAAGACGCTTGAGATCTGGGCGACCTGCTTCTCGATGACCGCGGGGACCAAAGTCACCATCGGGACCGGAGGCTCCTTTATCGTGCACGCCTCAGACTCCATCGCTCTGGCGGGCGCCATCACCGGCGGCTCGCTGGTCAAGCTGATGGCATGGGGCGCCCTCAACGATGCGGGCACCATCAGCTCGACCTCGGCCATCTTGCGGGGTGACCAGCTTGCCTACGCAACCGGTGCCGCGGTCGCCGGTACGTCTGCGGCCCTGTACGGCGCCAGCTTCGACAACCAGGCGTCGTTCCCGGGCACCATCTCGGTGATGCCGCCGGAGTCGCTCTCGTCGGTAACCACCCCTGACTCGGGCTGGTGGAACTGGTCGCCGTCCGGGCTCGACGTTTCGTGGCCCCGTCCGTTCCCCGGCGTGATCGGCTACTACGTCTCGGTGGGCGATGGCGTCCCTGGGCCGGGTAACGGAACCCTGGTGACGACAGAACACATCACTGTCCCGTCGGATCAGGTTGGGCCGGGCACGAACCGAATCCGCGTCGTGTCGGCCAATCCTACCTCCGTCGTGGGTACCTACCCGGTTGACTTGAACGTGTACCTCAACGTCAAGCCCCCGGTGGTCGCGTCGTCCAGCCATCCGGTGGAAGCCCAGTGGTACACCACGCCCGATGTCTATCTGACCTGGACCGATCCTGCCGGCGCTCCGACCGGAACCTTCACCGGCTATCGCTTCATCTTCGACCACAGCGCAGACACGCTGCCCACCACCACGACCGGAACCTTCACCACGCAAAAGCAACTCCTCTTGCCCAGCCAGAGTCCAGGCATCTGGTTCTTCCACATCGTGAACCTCGATCGGCTCGGTCGGACCTCGCCGGTGGCAGCTCACTACCAGATCCGCATCGGATCGTCGGGCTCGAACGGCAACATCGCGGGCCACGTCGATGCGGACGGCACGCCAGTGGCTGGGGTTCATGTGTCTCTCAATGGTGGTCTTCTGAACGCCTACACCACCGCGACGGGCGATTACACCTTCGAGGACCAGGTCCCGGCGTTGGCCGATCCGTACACCGTCTCAGCGACATTGCCCGGCTACGCGCCTGCTTCGGCGCAAGTGCAGGTCACCGCCGGATCGACCGCGGTTCAGAACTTCACCCTGACCCCGTCGACCACGTCGCCTGACTATCGGCTGGGATGGGAAACGCCGCTTTACGCTGGTCCTCTCGGCCAAGTGACCTTCGCCATGGGTCCGCGCGATCGACTCATCTGGTCTAGCATCGGAGGAATCAACAGTGGTGGCGGGGACCTCGAGGGTGTGAGCATCGCCCGGGTCGCTGGCGACTCCCTGAAAAACGACTCCACCGGCATGGAATACTACGCCTCGGAACAAGGCACGGACGTCGGCTGGGACGGCGCGCGCTTCTACGCGCTCGACACCTATGCTTGCGCCACTGACGGCTCGACCAACGGTGGCCAAGGGTGGAGCTGCCTTCAGTTGCGAACCTACGACCCAGCCGGGCAGACGCTGGCGGGCTGGAAACGCTGGGGCAACAGCGGACAGGTTGGCTCGGGCTCGGTCGCCTGGAACGGAACCACCTTCGGCACGTTCTTCGTGAGCTACCAGACCCTCATGTTCCGGGAGCTCACTTCGTCGCTCGCCTTCGCGGACGGAAATGGCGCCTACTACGCGACGGCGGTCACGCCCGCGTATGTGGACATTCGCCAGAATGCACGTGCCCGCGCGCTTTGGGACGGTACTGGCTACGGCGTGGTCTATCAGTTCGATCAATGCTATTTCGCCCGCTACGACATGACCCACGCGGCGTTGCTGTCCCCGACCAGCCTGGACGCCTGTGCCGAGAACGCCAATCTTGGCCTGGTTTTCGACGGGACCAACTACCAAACCGCTTACGTTAAGAAGGGAACCAATTCGAATACCCTCGTGGTTCGCTCCATCACCCCCGCCGGTGTGCTTGGCGCTGCGGCTTCCCCGGCCGATCTTGGGGTGAACGGACATGCCGATCCCTCACTTGCCTTCGACCGTCGCAATCTGTTGCTCGCCTACCAAGGGGCGACGACCTCGGTTCTCGAGGTTCGCGCGCCGGGCGATCACTCCCTCGTCAAGTCTATCGACCTGGGTGCGGTGACGTCGCCTCTCGTGAGCTTCAATCCTCAAACGGCCCAGGGCGGCATGGTGTACATCAGGAATGGCGCCTTGTACTTCCGCAGTCTTTACGTGGAGTGATTCAAAAGAAGCTCTGGTGCAGAACTTCCGAAAGCAGGTTGCATAAGGCGTGGAAGAGCGCACCCGGCGCGACCGAGCCGGATCGACTGCGCATCCACCCGAAGGCGAGGGCAGGGAAGAAGACCGCCAGACGCGCCGGCTGCAGGTCGACCAGGAAGTGCCCCAGCGCGAACAGCGCACTGGTCACGAGCAGCGGCCAGCCCACTGCCGCGCCGAGGAATCGACCACGGGACGGCCAGCGCTCTTCGAAGCGAGCGAGCAGATAGCCGCGAAAGAAGACCTCTTCGGGAACCGCCACCACGAGGATCTGAGACAGAGCCAGGACCCAAAAATCGTCGGGCAGACGAAGGTTCCAGCCCGAAAGCCCGCGCCAAGACCGGCATATGGGTGTTAGCTGCTGCCCAAGCTCGTGCAAGAAGCTATGGCTGGGACAGACCATTTGGTAGTAGGCCAGGAATCCCAGAACAAAGGCAGGCCAGGTGACCGCAAGGGCGAGTGCAAGCACGCGCAGCCCGCGCGCGATGGGATGCACGGTGATGCCCGCGGCCGGCTGGTCGAACGGCCTGCCCGAGATGCGCGCCGCCAGCCCGGGGCCGAAGAGAAACGCACAGGCAATCGCCCCTTGCATGAGCTGCTCGACGAATTCCACCGAACGCCCGGCCCAGTAAAGCGCCGCAGCCACAGCAATGGCGGCTGTGAACGCCAACATGGGCTCGCCCAAGCCCGCGGACCGTCTGACTTCGCGTCGCTCGGCCACCGTGCCTCCCCAGGAGCAGCGGCGCGTCCGCTAGCAGAAGAGCGATCCGACCGAATGCAGGCTTGCCATCGCCGCACTGGCCTCGGCCTTGGCGCAAGCCAACCGCTCAGAAGCTGCGCCGTCGACGCGTGCGTCGGGCGAACGCAGGCATGAAAGCAGGTCGTCGAGCTGGCCTTCCAGGCCGACCAGCGCCTCGCGGCTGCGACGGAGTGCGGCCACGGTTCTTCCAACCACCAAGCGCGACCGCTCGGGAAGCAAGCGCCTCTGCTTCGCTGGGATGGCTCGGCGGGAAGGTCTCATGGATCGAGTGTCAGCATGGGCGAGGTTCTGTCAACTTTCTCACCCAAAGGCCTGGGACCAACTCTAGGAGTTTCCCCTGACCTTGTCCTCTTCTTCGTCGTCGCTGAGATAGGCGAAGGTCCGCACCAGCCCCAGGATCTGGTCGCGCTGGGCCGCGGTGAGATCGACGAACTGTACGCCCATGCCAGGATTGATGCTGTCCTTGCCGTGCGGGTGGTTGACCCAAATCACCCTTCCATCGACGTCGAGGCGCTTCCCGTCGGGAATGCGAAATCGCAGGTTGAGGAACGTGCCGGGAGGCTTGGGCGAGGTGGTCTGGATGAAAATTCCCATCGCAGACATGTCGGTAATGTAGGCGAACAAGAACGTGTCGTCGCAGCGGTAGTCGACCTCCAGGCACACCGCGACCCGTTCGTGCTCACGCCGCTCACGGCCACCCCGCCTATCCTCCGCGACTGCTGTCTTCCGCTTCCGCCGTTCCTTTGTGCGCATAGCTACTTGATCTCGATTGAGCCGACCTGGGTTCTCTCCGCGCCATCGTTCGGACCGGAGGTTATCTTGAGTCGCTTGCCTTCGCCACCCGGCCAGAACCCAATCAGCAGGGTGTATCGCCCGGCCGGCGTGGTCATGAGCGGCACCTCGACATCATAGGTGTCGCGGATGTACTCGCCCGGCAGCCAGTAATCGGTCGGGAAGGTTCCGTTGAGCAATGCGTGGTCGCCCAGCAAACGCGGCTCGCTCGGCGAGTCGAAGTGGACGAACACTCGGAAACCTGGCTTAGGCTTCTTGTGCACGCGGAAATACAGGGTCAGTGGGATGCTTCCGGGCCGGCGAATGGTCGGCGGGTAGTCGGCGCCTACCAGCTCGATAGAATCGTCGAACAGGGTGTGCATCGGAATGCGCCAATGCCACGGCGCGGGCTGGTCAGACCATACCGACTTCTGCACTGGCTCGGCACCCGGCGCGCTTGGTTCGGTGGCTACCATGTTAGGCAGTTGGGGCGCCATCCAGACGTCTTTGTTCAGTGGATTTTCGTCCTTCTCACCGGAATCCAGCCGGTTCGAGAAGAGCAGGAAACGCGAGGACGACGCGTCGACGACGTAGTAGTTGACGTGAGCGGACTTGAGGGCTGCGTCGAGCTGGCCCTTTTCAGACGCGGCGACCAGCACGAAGACCCGGTCCGGGCTGCGCAGGAATTGGGTGACTCGTTCGACGCTCGGCAGGTCGGTCATCTCGCTGTGGCTGTAAAAGCCGGCGCCCTGGGCTTCCACCTTGTAGCGTCCGATCTTCTCACCGTGCTGCGCGAAGCGGGTGTACGACTCAAGCAGCGGCTTGAACGACATGTGCTGTGACAAGGTCGGCACCAGGTGCAGCCCGACCACCAGCGCAAAGACCACCGCCGCAGCCACCGCTGCCTGGATACCCCAGCGTCCAACCTCGACGACAGCGCGTTCGGCGCGGAGCCGCCAACTGCCGGCTTTCCCCATCTCGCGCAGCGCCACCTTGCCAAGCGCGCGGCCGCGGGTTGCAAGGCCGGCGTAGATGCCAGCCGCGAACAGCACCCCGAAGGCAAGGAAGGCGTGCTCCATCTTGACCACCGACGGCCAGGTCACCTTGGCCAGGGTGTGAACCGACACCAGCTCAGACGGTTCGAGCACGAAGTCGCGCGCAACCACCATGGTACCGGTTGCCACCAGCAGCCCCAGCACCGGTTCGGCACGCTCGCCCTCCAGGGCCTCGTCGAGAAGCGCGCCCACGGCGAGCGCGACAGGAGCCAGCGCTACGAAGCGGGCCTCGCCGGTCAGGATCACGAACAGGTTCGATAGCGCGAAGCCAAAAGAGGCGAATATGAGCAGGTAGAGTTGCGAGAACGCAAGCCGATCGCCATCCGCCTCGCTCCCGCCGCCCAGCCGAATCAGGGGACGCCCCAGCGCAAAGACCGCGAGCGCGCTCCAGGGGAAAAGGCCGAAGCCGAGCTGCTTGATGAGGAACTCGAAGGTGGTGGTCGGGGTGCCCGAACGGGGTATGCCACCCAAGAGCAGCGAAAACTTGCCGGCCACGTTGCCGGACGCAAACGTCCAGACGAAGATCGCCACGCCAAGCACGGCAGCCGCAATCAGAATCGCCCGGCCACGGGCACCCTTGACGAACAAGCCCTGCCCGAACGGCAAGTCGCCCGGGACGTCGGGCCCGATGCCCGCTTCGCAGAGCGCGGCGGCCTTGGAGCCGTTGGCGGCGCGAGGCCGCAGCCCGTAGCCAACCAGCAAGGTTGCGCCCATCGCCAGCGTGGGAAGAGCGACACCCCGCATGGCGCCACCTGATAGGAGACCAAGCAGGAGCCCCACGGACGCAATCAGAAGATCGCGAACGCGCCGGTTTCCGTCGGGCGGCCAGGCGTACCTACCCAGGCCACCCAACGCCAGCGCCAACCCCGCCACCAGCGGCATGTCGGAAGTGAGCTGGCGCGCCTCGAGCACGAAGAGCGGAAAGGAGCCAAGGGCCAGCACCGAGAGCACGGCCGCGCGTCGGCGAAGCAGCCCAAGTCCCGCCCAGTACACGGCCAGCAACGCGAGAATCGCGCACAGGGCATTGCCGATGCGTCCGCCAAATTCACCCACCGAGAAGATGCGCATGCCAATGGCGCTCAAAACAATGTCGAAAGGCGGCTGCGCTGCGTAGCGCTTGCCCACGGTGACGTCGAAGAGCGAGTCGGACGACGCCATGTCGCGGGCGTGTTCGGCGATCTTCAGCTCCCACGGATCCCAAAAACCGAACGAGCCGAGCCTTGGCAAAACCAAGACCGCTGCGAAGAGAACCATCCACCAGATCGCTGGAATTCGCCGTAGTTTCTCGAAAGGACTCATGCGTGCTCTTTGCCTGACGGTTGCCGGCCCGGCACTCTAGCAGTGTGCCCGGGCAAAGGGAAACGAAGAGCGGCGGCGGCGTTAGCCGCGGCCGTGCACTTGACAAGTTTCGCCCGGCTTTAGCACCACCAATCGATCGGAGAGGCCGCGCTCGCGACAAAGCTGGCAAAGCCAGATCAGCGGTTCGTCGTCGGGCTCGTAGCCCATGGGGAATGCCCCGTAGCCGACCGGGACCAGCAGCTTCGCCCCCAGATCCTCGAACGCGTGGACCACGTCGAGCGGTGACATGTGATCGCTGCGCTGCCGGGGTGGCTGGTAGCCCGCGATGGGCAGCAAAGCGACGTTCGGATGCAGGCGTCGGCCGATTTCCGCGAACCCCGAAAAGTAGGCGGTGTCGCCCGCATAGTAGACCGACGCATCGGCGGACTTGACGATATAGCCGCAGCTGGATCGCCACGCGCGATTCAGAAGCCCGCGTCTGCCGTCATGTCGGGCCGCGACCGCGGTAACCTCGACGTCGGCGTGCTCGATGCTTCGCCCCGGCACCAGCTCAATCACGTCGGCGAATCCCAGGCTCGCCACCAGCGATGCGCAGCGAGGCGGCACCACCAGCACGGCCCGGCGGGGGAGCCGGCGCAGGCTCGCCAGGTCGAGGCGATCATGATGAGCGTGCGAAACCAGGACCAGGCTGACCACTTCGGCATCCGCGTCAGCTAAACACGCGGACTCGCGGCGCCGGATGCCGGTCAAAAAATCGCCGAAATACGGGTCGATGAGCAGCCTGGCTCGGCTGGTGGTCAGCATCACCGATGCATGCCCGACGAAGGTCACCGCGATGTGACCGGGTGCAGGCGATGCGACCGGGCGCGGCGTCGACCGCTTCGGCCGAGATACCAGCCTTCGCAAGGCCGTGCGCAACAGCTGCAGGGAAAGCACGCGCAGAAATCCGCTTTCGCCCGCGCCGCCCGCACGCCGACGGTGTTGGTGATCGATCTCCTTGGCGCGTTCGATCACCTGCCGCTTGGGATCCTGTTCGCCGGGCAAAGCCATCCAAGCCAAGAGTAACGGGTTGGTCGACTCGGGTCGAGTTCCGGTACTGGACGGCCCCCCGATCCTTCGATATATGCTCGGGGCATGCGCACCATCGCCATCCTTTCGGTTGCCACGTGTCTCGTGCTTGCCTCTGGTTGCAAGAAGCAAGCTGAAGCCAAATCGCTTCCCGCGCCGGCCCAGAAGCCGTCCGTCGACAAGCCGGCCACGCTCACGGAAAAGGCCAGCGACGTCTACCGCGCGCGGTTCGCCACGTCGAGGGGCGACTTCGTGATCGAAGTGCACCGCGATTGGGCGCCGCTCGGCGCCGACCGCTTCTTCAACCTGGTGAAAAACGGGTTCTACAACGAAACCCGCTTTTTCCGCGTCGTGCGCGGTTTCATGGCCCAAATCGGAATCAGCGGCAAACCGGAGCTGAACGCCGTGTGGCGCGACAGCCACATCCAGGACGATTCGGTGATGAAGTCGAATCTGCGCGGTTTCGTTTCTTTTGCCACCGCAGGGCCGGGTACGCGCACGACCCAGTTCTTCATCAACTACGCGGACGCCAACAGCCGCCTTGACACGATGGGATTCGCGCCGTTCGGCCAGGTGGTCAGCGGTATGGACGTAGTCGATTCCCTGTACGCGGAATACGGCGAAGGTGCCCCGCAAGGTCGCGGCCCGAACCAGGGTCGAATCCAGAGCGAGGGCAACGCCTACCTTCTGCGCGATTTCCCGCAACTTGACTACGTGAAGGAAGCCACGATTCTGCCGCAGTAACCGCAGCGATCGAAGCGACATCGCGGCTTTTCCGTGCTGTGCCCTTGCGGCGCCAAGGCTGGCTTGGTACCGTCGAGGCCATGTTGGTTCGGCAGAAGCTTGCTCTTGGCGTCGCGACCTTCGCGATGGCCCTGGCGGTCGCCGGCTGCTCGTCGAACCATCCACGCGATATCAACTACGGCAACGATACCGGCGTGGGCTTCACCCCGCCTGACGTTGCGCCGGTCGACGGGCAGGCTATCGACGCGCAGGCTGTCGACGGACAGGTTGAGGAAACCGACAATTCGGCCGATGCTGGCGAGAACGATGTTTCCGTGGGTGGATCGCCGGACGCTGCCGTACCGAGCCCCGATGCATCCACCGACGGCGGGACGTAGGAGGACAACGATAGAGAAGCATGGTCGGACCATCCGCTGACCTGACGACCGAATGGGAAGGCGGCTCGCTGGGCGAGCTGGTCGCTGTGCTGCAAGCCGCTGCCCAGCCGGTGCGAATCGAGGTGATCGCGCCCGGAACGACTGACAGCAATGCCGGCGAAGTCCACCTGCTCGCAGGCGGCCTGTCCGATGCCTTTGCGGGAAGCTTGCGACGCGATGATGCGATGGCGGCGTTGCAACGCCTGGAAGGCGCGCGTTTCATCGTCGAGGCCAGGTTGCCCGATCCGGAGACCGGTTCGCTCAGCTCGCCAGGCCCGCAGCAAGGAACCTTGAAGAACCGGCCGGTGGCGGCGCTCATGCGCTACTGCGAGGACTACGTTCTCACCTGTCGCCTCGAAGTGTGGCGCGGGCAGGAACGCGCGGTGATCGGCTACCGGCGCGGTGAGATCGTCAGTACCTCGGTGGGTGGTGCGGAAGGCTCCGACCGTCTGCCCGAGGTGATGGCGTGGAGCGACGGCTCCTACGACATCGTGCTGCCGCCGCCGCTGTTGCCCCCTACGCGTAAAGGCGCTGCTCGCTCGGTTGAACCGCTTGCGAAGATGGAGCGCAAGCGCCACGCGACGTTGCCCATGTCGCCTTCGTCTGGCAGCGCAAGCGATGCGGGGCCGGCAGCGACCGCCGCCTCGGTGACTGTCCCACCTGCGGCAGCGGCTCGGCCCGCCGGTACGACCCCTCCACCGGTACCTGCGTCGGCGGCGCTCAAGCTTGCGCCAGCGGCGGCGCAGACCCCGCAGCAGACAGCGCCTCAACCGGCCCAGCCAGCGCCTCGCGAGACCGCGGCCCTGCATCCCATCGCGCCCGTGCCTCCCGCGCGCCAGTCGAGTCCCGCCGGGCAGCCGGTGTCGCGCCCAGCCGGTCCGGCGGCGCAGCAGCAGCCGATCGTGCGCCAGCCCGTGGCCGCGCCGTCCGCACCGCCGGCCCAGCAGACCCCTGCGGCTCAAAGACCGCTCCAGGCCGCCGCGCCGCCGGTGCAGCCTGGCGCCCGCGTGCCGGCACCGGCACCCGCGGCTGGGCAGCCTGCGCCGCAACCAACACGTCCCGTCGGGCCAGCCCCGCCCCCTGCGCAAGGAGCAGCTCGTGCAGCGGGGCCAGTCCAGACCGGCGTCCCCGCCACCGCAGGCCAGAAGCCGCCCACTACCACCGCGGGCAAGACGCCCATCCGAGCTCCGACCCCCGCGCTGGGCAGCCGGACCGCGACAGCGCCGAAGGAGCAGGTGATTCCAGAGCTGACCACGCGGGGCACGCCACCTGTACCGGCGGTCCCGCTCATTCCCGCGCCAGCGCCTCGGCCGGCCCATCAGCCGACGCCACCCCCACTGACCGCGGCGAGAATGCCGGCGGCCGCCAAGCCCGCTGGGGCCTCCACAGAGACGCCGCCTGCGAAGAAATCGCAGCCGGCCGAGAGCCCGGCGGCGTCCGCTCTGCCGGTCACTCCGCCGCCGTTCCAGCTTGCCGAGCCGGTTCCGGTCCGATCCCACAAGCCGGGCCAGGCGTCGAACGACCTCTTGCCCGCCTCGGGCACCATCGAGGCCAAGAGCCGGCACCCCAACCACCTGCCGCCCGCGGCCGCACCCATCGAGATTGCCAACGCACCCGATCTCACGCCCGATCCGCAGGCGTCGGCGACCGAACCTGCAGATCAGCTGGTATCATCCGCGCGGCCGTCCGGGGCGCGCCGGGCTCGCGTCGCCCGAAAGGGCATCGGCGAGCAGTCGGTCAAGGTCTACATCCTGATCGGCCTGGCGCTCGGCGCGGGCGTGGTGGTCGCCTACTGGGCCTACTGGTACCTGCCCTTCTGGCATCACTAACCGCGACACACAGCCAGCCCGGCGCTCATGAGTTTCTTTTCCCAAGTCGCAGAGGTCTACCGCGAGACGAAGAAGCCGCGGGACATCCTGTGGAACCGATTCGTCGCGCGGCCGCTCGCCGCCGTGTTGCTGGTGCCGCTGGCGAAGACACGAATCTCGCCCAACCAGGTGACCTTCCTTTCGCTTCTGACTTTCGTCGGGGCGATGGTTTGGCTGGCTTTGGGGCACGGCCGGCAGACGCTTGTCTACGCCGTTCTCATTCTGGAGCTGTCCTACGTGCTCGACTGCACCGACGGACAGCTCGCGCGACTTACCCATCGCTCATCGCCGGTGGGCGCGCATCTCGACTTCCTGATGGACGAGCTCAAAGCGTTCTTGCTGGTCGCGGCCACCGGGATCCGACTGTGGCAGTCCGACGGGCACGAGCTGTGGCTGGTGGAGGCGCTCTTGGGTCTGGCGGTGGTTGCCAGCGCCATCAGCTTGACCACCTTCGTGCGCCGGCCGGAGTACCTGGCTGCCACGGGCTCGGCGCGACCGCAATCGGCGGGCGACTACGGCGACGGGTTCGCGCAACAGAAGGCGGCGCGGCCCGCGTCGGTCATCGGCCTGGTGGAGGACCTCGGGCGCTTCCTCATCCACTATCCAAGCTACCTCGTGCTGGTTGCCATCGTCGATCAGCTCGACCTGTTCCTGCACGTGTACCTCGCCATGAATGCGGCCTACGCCGCGCGATCGCTCTTGGGTATCACCCTGAAGCTCGGTAGGAAGTAACTCGTGATCTCTTCGGGAACGAAAGCTATCATCGTCGCGGCCGGCCGCGGGCGCCGTCTCGGGCCGGGCACAGCCGACATCCCAAAGTGCATGGTCAAGGTGGGCGGCCGTCCCATTCTGCACTGGCAACTCGACGCCCTGGCCGCGGCCGGCGTGCGCGACGTGGTCATGGTTCGCGGCTACCTGGGCGACCGCATCGATTCCGGACCTTTCCCGGTGCGCTTTGTCGACAACCCCGCGTGGGCCGACAACAACATCCTTGCGTCGCTGATGTACGCCGAGGCCGAGCTCGACGGCGGCTTCTACTTCTCCTATTGCGACATCGTGTATGCCAAAGCCGCGACGCTGCGACTGGCCGCGAGGGTCGGCAGCGGCGGCGCGGGGTCGCTCATCATCGATCGCCGCTGGGCGGACGCCTACGCGGGCCGCACGCTGCATCCGGTGTCCGAGGCCGAGCTCACCAGCGTCGATCCGGCCCATGATCGGATCCTGCAGGTGGGCAAGGGCGCCGTGCCCCCGGAGAGCGCCGTGGGTGAATTTATCGGGCTCGCCTACTTTTCCGCCCAAGGTGCAAAGGCCCTGGCGGCTACCTGGCACAACGCCCTCGGCGCAGGTGGCTTGGAAGCGCCATTTGGCCGGGCCAAGGTCCTGCGGCAGGCGTACCTGACCGACGCGCTAAACGCGATGGCCGACGCGGGCGAGCACTTGGCGCCGGTCTACATCGACGGCGAATGGCGCGAGATCGACACGCTACAGGACTTGGCTGCCGCGGAGAAGGCGCTCGCTCTCTGGGCGCGCTAGCAGCAGCACTGCTATCATAAAAGATCGTGGCAGCAGAGGTTCCCAGCGAAGCCGTCGTGCGTGCCTCGCCCGATCGCAACCAGGCCGAAAGTTGGACTTTCGTCCTGGAAGCGATGGCGATTCCGCATCGGGTGGTGCCCACCGAGGCCGGTTACGCGGTGATGGTGCCGCCCCAGATGGTGGCCCCAGCCATCGCCGCGCTTGATGCGCAGGACAAGGAAGCCACCGAGCCGCCGCTTTCGTCCGAGGTGGCGGCCCCCGATCACGGGCCGTCCTACGTCGGGGTCGCCATGAGCATTACGCTGCTGGCATTCTTCGTGGTCGCGGGCCCGCGGGCGGGCGGCGATGCCCTTGGCTGGTTTCGTCGCGGCAGCGCGGTGGCGGAGGCCATCGTGCGCAACCACGAGATCTGGCGGGCGATCACCGCGCTGACCCTGCACGCGGATATCGTGCACGTGGCGGGCAATGTGGTCGCAACGCTGGTGTTCGTCACCGCGCTCGGGCGCTGGCTGGGGGGCGGGATGGCCCTGGCGGCCACACTGTTTTGCGGAGCCGCGGGCAATTTACTGACCGCCTACGTTTACCGTTCAGCACACAGCGTGGTGGGCGCGTCCACGGCTACTTTTGCGGCCCTTGGCGTGCTGGGCGGGCTGCAATTCGTGCGCCGATTCCGCATGCCCTCGGTCGGGCGCATGCGCCGGGCCCTACTGGGTATCGCGGGCGCGCTGGGGCTGCTCGCCATGCTAGGCATCGGGTCCGACATGGTTGCGGATGCGGTGAGAGTGGTCGACGTGGTGGGCCCGGCCCGGCAACCCATCAGCGGGCGCACGGATGTGGTCGGGCACGCGATGGGGCTCACTTTCGGCATCTTGGCCGGCGTGCTGTCGGGTTTCGCGATCAAGCGACCGGTGCGCATGCTGGGGCAGGGCATCGCCCTGGCCGTAACGGTAGCGGCGCTGGTGGGCGCGTGGCTCCTGGCGTTCCAGGTTTCGTGATGGGGCTGCGACTGCCGCCCCAAACCCACCTGGCCCCTTGGCGGATGATAGAATCCTCCGGCCGTGACATCGAAGACCAAATCCCGTCCTGAAGACACCCGCCTCGACTCTGACATAGCGAACCTGCGCCCGGAGTTCGCCGACAAGCTCGGCGCTTTGGTCAGTATTCCGTCGGTGAGCATGCAGCCCGAACGCCACGAGGACGTCCGCCGATGCGCGATGCTCGCGTGCGATTACCTGCGCGAGGCGGGCGCGGATGCCGAGGTGGTCGCGACCAAGGGCTTGCCGCTGGTGCTGGGCAGGCTGGTGAAAGATCCCAAGTTTCCGACGGTGACCGTGTACAACCACCTGGACGTGCAGCCCGCCGACGGCGAAGGCTGGACGACCTCGCCGTTCAAGCTTGAGGCGGTGGGAGATCGTTACCACGGGCGCGGCGCCACCGACGACAAGGGACCGGCGTTGGTCGCGCTGCTGGCGGCGCGCCTCGCGGTTGCGGCGGGCGTGCGGCTGAACTTCCAGTTTCTCTGGGAATGCGAGGAGGAGGTCGGCAGCCCAAGCTTTGCGGGCGCGCTGTCCGCCCTGGTCAAATCGCGAAGCCTCTGCACGGATTCCATCGTCGTCTCCGATACCATCTGGCCCGCGGCCGGCCAGCCCGCGATTCCCTACGGCCTGCGCGGCCTGCTCGCCTTCCTGGTGCGCCTTGAGACAGGGGACAAGGCCGTGCATTCGGGAACCACGGGCGGCGCAGCTCGCAATCCCATCGGCGAGCTGGCCCAGCTGATTGCGAAATGCTACGACGCCGGGACCGGAAAGGTCCGAATTCCCGGCTTCTACGCGGGCGTTCGTCCCGCCAGCGCGGCCGAACGCCGCGAGCTAGCCCGCTCGGGCCTGACCCGGACCAAGTTCAAGAAAGCCCACGGTCTGCACTCGTTGCGTTCGCGGGATGATGCCCGGCTGCGCGAGGCGATCATGACCCAGCCTACCTTCGAGGTACATGGCATCGTCGGCGGCTACCGCGGTCCGGGGGTCAAGACCATCGTGCCCCACCAAGCCGAAGCCAAGCTCTCGTGCCGCCTGGTGCCGGACCAAAAGCCGCGCGAGATCTTCCGCCTTATCCAGCGCTTCGTCGCCAAGGAGTGCCCGGACGCCGAGGTTATCTTCGACGCCGCGCTGGAGCCCTACCTTGCAGACCGCGAGGGTCCGTTTTTGCAAGCCGCCACCCAGGCCGCGGTGGAGACCTTCGGCAGAAAGCCCGCGCTCACCCGGGAAGGCGGGTCGATTGGCGCGGTGGTCACCATGGCAAAGACGCTCTGCAAAGACGTGGTCCTGCTTGGCCTCTCCCTGCCGGAGGACGGCTATCACGCTATCAACGAGAGCTTCGCCTGGCCCCAGGCCAAGGGCGGCATCGCCATGTTCTACCGGTACTTCCATCACCTGCAGGGGGTCGGCGGCGGGCGGTCCTGAAGCCCGCTCCCGAGGCGTGCGCGACGATGCGGTTGCGCCCACGCCGGCGCCGGGTATCTTTTTAGTATGAGCGCCACCGCCGCAAACCGCCCCGCCGCCAGGGTCAGCCGACGAACCGCCTGGAAGATCCTCGTCACAGTCGTGGTTTCCGCATGCGCTGTTTCGGGCCTCTTGTGGGCGTCGATGGGCGAGGGCGCGGAATACTATAAGCACGTGGACGAGGCGCTGGCAGACAAATCGCGGCTGGTTGGCAAGCGGCTGCGCGTGCACGGCACGGTCATGGAAGGTTCGCTCGTCCACCAAGCTGGAACCCTGGACTATCACTTCATGATGGAAAGCAAGGTGCCGCGCGAGCACGCGGAGATGACCGTGGATTTTCACGGCATCCCGCCCGATCTGTTCAAGCCGGGCGCCGAGGTGATCGCTGCCGGCGTTCTGAGCGACGCCGGGCAGTTGAGATCGGATCGCATCGAGACTAAGTGCCCGTCCAAGTACGAAACGCAAGCCAGTAAATAGTCCGGCACCTAGCTGCGCGGTGGCAGGCTTCGCCAGCGCGCCGCAAGCGATTCTTCGTCGACTGTCCCCGGCAGAGTCGATACACTACGTCCCGTGACTGCGAAAGAAGAGCACGAGACCCAGGAAACTGACAGGGCCGAGGTCCAGGCGCGCGAACGCTTGGCCGGCACGGGCCGCAACGATCCCTGCCCGTGTGGTTCGGGCAAGAAGTACAAGAAGTGTCACCTGGCCGCGGACGAGGGCGCGGTCGTGACGCCGCCCGCGGCGCCGGATCCAGAGGTCATGCTGGCCAACGGCTGGCGGCTGTTCGAGCAACGGCGGCCCGGCGCCGCGGAGAAGGAATTCCGCGCCGCCCTTGGTCTGCGTCCGGATTGGCCAGACGCCTTGGCGGGCATCGGTCTCGCACGCCTGCAGTCGGGCGACAACGATGCCGCCCGCAGCGAGTTTCGAGAGGTGCAGAAGGTCTCGGAGAAGGTCGCGGCCGACCTGCGCAGCTCGGGTGCCAAGGATGCCTTCACGCGCAAGGAGGCGCAGGCCTACGTGCGCTCGTGCCATGCGCTCGGGTGCCTGGCCTTCGACGACAAGAAGTACGATGAGGCGCTGGTCGAGCTGGAGCGGGTCTACGCCATCGACGAGGGCGCGGTGGGAACCGAGGCGCGTCTCATCGCCGGCGTCGCGCTGGTGAAGCTGGGCCGCGCGCCGGAGGCGGTTTCCGTGCTGGAGGTGGCGGCCAAGGCCGAAACCGGGGTTGGGCGCGGGCCCATGAGCTTGGCATTGGCGCAGTTCCTGGCTGGCAACAACAAGGCGGCGGAAGAGTCCCTCGAGACGGCGCTCGCGGCCAACCCGAGCTTCGGCAAGGCCCTCTTGGCCAAGATCCCGAAGCGCCCGACCAACCTTGGCGGCGCGGCGCCCGGCAGCAAGGAGGAGGCCCTAGGCTACGTGCAAACTTACGGCGACGCGTGGGAAGCGCCAGCCAAGAAGTTCCTTGAGGAATTTATGGAACGCCGGGCGGCAACCCACGAGGCGGCCGACGGCGAGGGTGCGCCGGCGAGCTAGGCCAAGCTTGAGGGTGTGGCGAGGCAGCGAGGATGACTCAAGACCCGGTTCCGAAATCACCGCAGGAGCGACGCAGCTCGCGCCGCAATCCGGTCCACGTGCGGGTGAATCTTTCCGACACGCAGGGAAGCTTCATGGGCCGCAGCGTGGACGTGAGCCGCGGCGGCCTGTTCGTGCTTTCCAACGAAACCCGGCGGGTGGGCACGCTGTTGCGAATTCGGGTGCTCGGCACCCAGGGTGAATCGGTGTTCGCGGTGGGCGTGGTGGTGCGCTGCTTCGCCGACTTGGAAGGCAGCGTCGAGGGCAGTCTGTCGCCGGCGATGGCGATCGCGCTCACCTCCACCAGCGAGGCGTGGGATCGCTTCTGGGACGACGTGAATGCTACCGACGAGGGCGACGAGGAAGATTCCAGCGACGACGGGGGCGAAAGCGGAGATCTCGGGTGACCGGCGGCCTGCCATTTCCGGTCTCGCAGGAAAAGCTTGCGGCGCTGTGCGAACGCCTGCGCGCCCTCGGCATCCGCGAGGATGACCTGGAAGAAAGCTTCGTCACCTCGCAGGGCAAGGGTGGGCAGAACGTGAACAAGGTTGCCACCTGCGTGGTGCTGTTTCATCGGCCAAGCGGCGTGCGCATCAAGTGCCAGCAAGAGCGATCGCAAGGGCTCAATCGCTACCTCGCACGCAAGCAGCTCGCCGACAAGATCGAGACAGCGATCCTTGGCGCGAAAAGCGAGCGCCAGCAGGAGATGGAACGTATCCGCCGACAGAAGCGTCGCCGCTCGCGCCGCGCGAAGAACCGCATGTTGGCCAACAAGCACGCCCGCGCCGCGGTCAAATCCCTGCGCGGCCCGGTCGGTCGCGACGATTCATAAAGACCGTGGCCGCAAAGCACGTCAGATTCACGGTTGCCCCGCACGACGCGGGGTTGCGCCTCGATCAGTTGCTGGCCAAGCGTGTGCCTGGGCTTTCGCGGCGTGCCGCGCGCAAGGTGCTGGATATCGGCGGCGTCTTCGTGGACCGCGCGCGGGTGAAGATGGCGTCGAAGTTCTTGCGGCCGGGGTGCACGGTGGACATGCACGTGGGCGCCGCGCTCGAAAGGGTGGCTGCCGCCGAGAAGGGCGCCGCACCCGAGCTGGAGATTGTGTTCGAGGACGACGACTTCTTGGTAGTGAACAAGCCGGCCGGGCTCGCCACCGCGGCCACACGCGAGAGCGACCGACACAATTTGCTGTACTACTTGGCTGAACGCCCGTCGTCGACCCACCTGCACCTCGTGCACCGGCTCGACCTCGAAACCAGCGGGCTTCTGGTGGTGGCCAAAAACGCCGAGGCTGCCCATCGACTGTCCGAGCCCTTCCGCGCCCACGATCTCGAGCGAATTTACCGCCTGGCCGTGATCGGAGATATGCGGGAGGCGAGCACAGTGGACGAGCCCATCGCCGGCCGGCCGGCGCGCACGATCTTCACACCGGTCGAGCGCAAGGCGGGCGCGACCTTGGCCGAGGCACGCCTCGAAACCGGTCGCACCCACCAGATCCGCCTGCACGCCCTGCACATCGGCCACGCCGTGCTGGGCGATCGACGCTACGGGCGCGCGACAAAGCACGATCCGCCCAGGCTGGCGCTGCACGCGCGCGTGCTGGGATTTCGCCACCCGACCACCGCTCAGCCCCTGCGCTTCGAGCGCGAGTGGCCTGCGGATCTTGGCGATTGGTGGTCGGGGCTGTCTTGAAGACGACTACGCCTGGCCCGCGGGGCGGATCATGCGAACCGCCGCGTAGGCGGGGTGGCCTGGACAGGCCGGCGGATTCAGCTTGCGCAGCTCCATGCGGAAGCTCGCGCTGGGAAATCTGGCGGCAAGCCTGTCAAGCATGCGGCCGGCCAGCGATTCGAGCAGGTGGTGCGTCTCGGACGTGCCCAGGTCGACGATGATCTGGGCGACCTCGCGATAGTCGACCGTGTCGTCGAGCTTGTCACTGGCACGGGCCTGGTCGAGCGACGCCTCGATTTCCACGTCGGCCTCGAAGGTACGAAGACTCCGGCGCTCGACCTCGGTGGCGCCGTGCCGGCCCTCGAAGGCGATCTTGGAGAGAACCAGGGTGGACATGAGGCGGGCCAGGTTAGGACGCTTCCGCCTCGTTTTCCTTGCGCATCTTTCGCTTGATGATCTGCCGCTTGACCGGCCCAACCATGTCGATGAGCAGCCTTCCCGTCAGGTGGTCGGTTTCATGCTGCAGCGCCCGCGCGAGCAGTCCCTGGCCTTCGATCTCGAAGGTCTTTCCGTGCACGTCCTGAGCGCGCACCTTGGCGCGCATGCCGCGCTTGACCGGAACAAAGATGCCGGGAAAAGAGAGGCAGCCCTCGTCGCCGGTCTGCTCCTCCTCGGAAATCTCGACCAGCACGGGATTGGCCAGCACGACCGGCGGCTCCTCGGGGCCGTGGCCCGCCACTTCCGGGTCGATGATGAAGAGCCGCAGGGGCTCACCCACTTGGATGGCAGCCAGCCCGGCACCTTCCGCGATGTACATGGTATCCTTCATGTCGGCCACCAGCGCGCGCAGGCTGTCATCGAAATTCACCACGGGTTCTGAGACTTTGCGCAAGCGCGCGTCGGGGTAACGAAGGATCGGACGGGTCGGCATGGATGGTACAGGATGACATCCGACGAGAAACCAAGCAAGCACGCCGGTCGTTGCGCGCGCAGCCCACGCGTTGACAACGCGGGATACGGCCCGTACGTTTAGCCGCAAGAAGCCCAACCGACTTATGCGACTTACGCGCTATTCCGAGGCAGATCTTCCCACGGTGCACGGCCCGTTCCGGCTGATCGTGTATCGCGAGCACGGCGCCGAATGCGATGCCGCTGCGTGCGAGCGTGAGCACATGGCAGTGGTGCGCGGGGACATACGCGGCAAGGCGAACGTGCTGTGTCGCGTGCACTCGGAGTGCTGGACCTCGGAGGTGATGGGGTCGATGAAGTGCGACTGCCGCGAGCAGCTTCACACCGCGATGGATCGCATTGCCGCGGAAGGGGCGGGCGTGGTGGTGTATCTGCGCCAGGAAGGGCGCGGGATTGGCCTCGGCAATAAAATTCGTGCTTACGCTTTGCAAAACAGTGGCGCCGACACCGTGGAGGCGAACTTGGCGCTCGGCTTCGAGGCGGACGCGCGCAGCTACGATATCGCGGGCGCCATTTTGTGCGACCTGGGCGTGGGATCGGTCCGCCTGCTCACCAACAATCCGCTCAAGGTCAAGGGTCTTGAAGATGCCGGCGTGGTGGTGGCGTCCCGGGTGGCGCACTGGGTGGGCGAAAACCAGCACAACGCAGGCTACTTGGCGGTCAAGCGCCGCAAGATGGGGCACCACGCTGACACAGACGCAGGCTTGCCGGCAATTTTGAAAGCCGCGAGCAAGCGCTAGCACAAGACCGGCCACTCAAGAAGGATATGGCGATGTCTACCGTCGATGAGCTTCGCAAGGCAATGTCGCAGGTGAAGGATCCCGGTCTCGGTCGCGACCTGGTGTCCGCCGAGATGCTGCGGGATGTGTCGGCCGAAAACGGCAAAGCCAAGCTGACCATTCAACTGACCACGCCGCTGTGCCCGTCGCGCGACGCCATCCGCAGCGCAGCCGAAAACGCAGCAAGGACCGTGGCCGGCGTGAAGGAGGTCGAGGTCACTTTCACCGCCGAGGTGGCGCGCAAGTTCGGGCCCCTGCCCGAGCGCCTGCCCAAGGTGAAGAACCTGATCGCGGTGGCGGCGGGAAAGGGCGGCGTCGGTAAGTCGACCGTCGCGACCAATCTGGCCGCCGCATTTTCTCTGGGCGGCGCGCGCGTGGGCATCCTGGACGCGGACGTCTTCGGGCCGTCGATTCCGCAGATGATGGGTGAGCCCGAGGTTCCGGCGGGCATGGCCACTGAGAGAGCGATGACGCCGGCGGTTCACCACGGCATCAAGGTGCTGTCGGTGGGATTTTTCGTCGAGCGCGGCGCCGCGGTCATGTGGCGCGGTCCGATGATCCACAAATTGCTCACCCAATTCATAGAGGACGTGGAGTGGGGCGAGCTCGACTACCTTGTGATCGACCTGCCGCCGGGCACCGGCGACACGCAGCTTTCCCTGGCGCAGCTGGTTCCAGTGACCGGCGCGGTCATGGTGACCACGCCGCAGGAGGTGTCGATCATCGACGTCGAGAAGGCGCTGGCCATGTGGAAGAAGGTCGAAATTCCGGTGCTTGGCATCGTCGAAAACATGAGCTACTTCGCCTGTCCCAAGTGCGGACACCACGAGGAGATCTTCGCCCGCGGCGGCGGCCGCAAGTTGGCCGAGCGCGAAGGGCTACCGTTCCTGGGAGAGATTCCCATGCTCTCGTCCGTGCGCAGCCGTGGCGACGCCGGCAAGCCCATCGTGCTGGCCGAACCGGAATCCGCGGTGGCGCAAACCTTCGTCGGTATCGCCCGGCAAATCGCCTGCGCCATGTCAGTGCGCAATCTCCCTGATCCGGGTACCGCGAAGCGCAGCAGCAAGCTGTCGGTCTTGAAGTAGTCCACTTTACGGACAACACCGTGACCGCGGTGATGGGCCCGCCGCGCATGGTCGCGTGTCTGTTCGCCGCGGCAGCATGCCTCGGGTGGCGGAATACCACGTGCCTGGATCACGGTGACGGCGCTTTTGCGCGGAGAATGCGGCCCGCTGCTGGCACTGCAAATGCAGCACTGGATTTTCTTGGATTCACAGCCAAGGGGACAATCATGGCAATCAATGCACCAGGGCCGCACCTGTTTCGCTCGATCGCGCGTGTACGTGCGCACCGTCAAGACTCTGACGTATCTTGCAAAAAGCTGGGTTCCTGACAATGGGGTGCTATACGAGCGCCGTTCATGTCGTCCTTTGCCTCGCTGCCCATTCCGATCCCGCTCGCCAATGCCATCGCCGCACGCGGATACCAGACCGCCACTCCGGTCCAGATCGCAGTGTTGGAAGAACGGTGCCAGGACCACGACCTGTTGGTCTCGTCGCAGACCGGTTCGGGTAAGACCCTGGCGTTCGGCGTCCTCATCGCGCAGACGCTGCTCGGCCCCGACGGCGCCCCACCGGCCGCTCGGGCAAAGAAGGGCCGCAAGCCAGCCGCTCTGGTTATCGCGCCCACCCGCGAGCTGGCCAACCAGGTTCGTTCCGAGCTTGCGTGGCTGCTAGCAGAGACGCCGATTGAGGTCGCGGCTTTCACCGGCGGCAGCGACGTCCGCCGCGATCTGAAGCAGCTTTCCCGTGGAACGGACGTGGTGGTGGGTACTCCAGGGCGCCTGGTCGATCTGCTTCGGCGCGGAGCCTTGGCGCTGGACGGGGTCCAGGTGGTCGTGCTTGACGAGGCTGACGAGATGCTCGACATGGGCTTCCGTGAGGATCTGGAAGCGATGCTCGACGTGGCCGTGGCCCGCACGCGCACGCACATGTTTTCCGCAACGCTGCCGCGCCCGATCGCAGAGCTGGCTAAACGCTACCAGCGCGAGGCCGTGCGGGTGGACGCGCGCGATGAGGCTGCCGGCGGGTCGCACACCGACATCGAGTATCTCGCGCACGTGGTGAGCTTCGACGACCGACTGGCGGCGGTGGTCAATGTCTTGCGCATGCACTCGGGCGACAAGGCTATCGTTTTCGGCACCACGCGCGAGGGGGTGGCGAACCTGCACCAAGCCCTCCTGCGCCACGGATTTCCCGCGGTCGTGCTGTCGGGTGATCGCGCGCAGGGCGAGCGTGACCGGGCTATCGAGGCGCTCAAGGACGGGCGGTCGCAGGTGCTGGTGGCGACCAACGTGGCGGCGCGGGGCCTGGACTTACCCGAAGTCGATTTGGTGGTCCACGCCGATTTGCCGCTCAATGCCGAGTCGCTCACCCACCGCAGCGGCCGCACCGGGCGCGCCGGGCGCAAGGGTCGCAGTGTGATTATCGCGGATCCGGCGGAACGTCGCAAAGCCGAGCGCCTGCTCGCCGTGGCCAAGGCCAGGTTCGCCTGGACGCCTGCGCCCACCGCCGAGGCTATCGCCGACGCCGGCCGGCGACGCCTGGAGGAGGAGCTTCTGGCAGCGACGGTGCCGGCCGAGGCCGACGAGGCACGCGGTCTTGCGCATCGACTGCTCAAGGACCGCAGTAAGGAAGACGTGATCGAGGCCTTGATTGCCCGCGAGCTTGCCCGCTGTCCGCGCGGGGAGCCTCTGAAACCCATCGACCCGAAGCTGCTCGCCCGCGCCCCGCGCGAGTTGCCCGACCTGCCGCCACGGCGCAAACGCGCCGACTTCGAGCGCGATGCAGTGGTCTTCCGGGTGAACCTGGGCGCGGCCGACAAGGCGGAACCGGGCTGGCTGCTGCCGCTCATCTGCCGCCGCGGTGGCGTTACCCGAAACGAGGTGGGCGCGATTCGGGTGGGTCCGACCGCAAGCGAATTCCAGATCGCCGGCGACGCAGCCCATGACTTCGCCTTGGCGGCGTCGCGCGCCGATCCGCGCGCGCCTCACGTCGTGATTGAGAGAGCGGGCGCCATGCCGGTCCGGCCCGAGCGATCGTATCGACGGAACTCGGGCGATTCCAGGGCGTTCCCGGCCGAATCGCCGCACCGTCGCGACCAGCAAGATCTTCGACCAGCGCGCCACGAAGCTCCGCAGCGCGAGCACAAGCATTTCAAGAACGAATTCGGGCGCAAACCGCGACCGCACGAGGGCTCACCTCAGCCGGGCGGGTGGAAGAAGTCGCGGTAGGCACAATCAAACGCCGTCGAAGAAGCTGACCCGCCCGGTCTCAAGCTCGTAATCGGCTGCCACGACGGCAATCCGACCCGCAAGCACCAGCTCTTCGAGGATTCGACTGCCGTGCCGCAGATGGTTTACCGAGGACCGAACATTGTCCCGCATCAGGCGCCGAAATAGCTCCGCGTCGTCGCCGGATGGACTGGTTCGCACGGTCGACTCGATATGGGGAGCGATGCGGTCGGTGATCGATCGAATGTTCTTCGATTCCGGACCGTTGCCGGTCCGAATGGCGCTCACCGTCGCTGCGATGGCGCCACAGCGGGTGTGGCCGAGCACGACCACCAGACGCGTACCGAACTGCGAGGCGGCGAATTCAATGGATCCGACGACGGACGGAGCCACCACGTTGCCGGCAATTCTGACCACGAACAAGTCCCCGAAGCCCTGATCGAAGAGAACTTCCACCGGTGTGCGCGAGTCCGAGCAACCCAGCACGATGGCAAAGGGGCGCTGCGGTCTCGCGGCAAGATCGGGGGAAAAGGCGCGGGCCTCGTGAACGGGCTGCCCCTCACAAAAGCGCCGGTTGCCTTCTCTGAGACGGCTTATCGACTCTGGCGGTGAAAGTGAATCAGCATCCCAAGTGTGTGGCACGGTCGTCTCTTGAAGGGATATAGCAAGCGCGTAGGCTCTGGCCACCCATTTCTCGGATTCGGTTGCGCCGGCGATCCACACGCGAAACATCGCCGGAACAACGGCCGCGACATTCCTTCTGGCCGAGCATCGTCGCCGTTTATATGCTTGTCCTCATGACATCCTACCGCGAGCCCGAACGCGCTTTTGACGAGCACGTTGCGACTCGCTATCGCCTGTATTCCGGCCTGCTTCTAGGTCTGCCCTATGATCTTCTGCAAAGGGTGGGGCGCCTCTTGCCGGTGTTTGCCGAGCACTGCCGCAGGGCTCTGCAGCAAGGCGAGTCGCCCAGCTCCATCGTCCAGCGCTTCTTTGCCGAAAACCCGCTGCTCACCGACGTGGGCAAAGACGAGGCCCTGTTCCTGTTCCTTCAGCTCATCGAGCGCCAAATCGTTCTCTTCGATGCTCTGGAAGACGCCTCGTTTACGTTCATGCACGACTTGGCCGGCCCCGGCAGCGCCTCTGAGCTGATTGCGACGGTTCGCCGAGACAATCGACGGGAAGATCTGGCTGGCCTGCTCGAACAAGCCGCGACCCGGATTGTCCTCACTGCCCATCCGACCCAGTTCTATCCCGATACGGTTCAGCACATCATCCAGGACCTTCGCGCGGCATTGACTCGAAACGATCCGGCCGAGGCCGAACGACTGCTGCTGCAGCTCGGAAAGACCCGCTTCACCAACCGCGAACGTCCGAGCCCAGTGGACGAAGCACGCGGCGTCTTGCGGGCATTGGAAGACGTGTTCTACGACGTGTTGCCCGAGATTGCCGGGCGCATGATCGTCGCAGCACACGGCCGAGAGCGCCTGCCCAAGCATCTGCCGGCGCGCCCGAATTTGCTGGTGGGGTTCTGGCCCGGTGGCGATCGCGATGGTAACCCGTCGGTTACCGCGAGCGTAACCCTTGAGGTGGCACGGCTGCTGAAGGAACGCGTGCTCGAACGGCACTGCTCGGCAGCCGGATCGCTTGCCAGGCGATTGACCTTTGCCGGCGTGTACGAGCGGATTCTTACCGTTCGCGATCGGCTGCGCGCCACCTGGCTTGGCGCTGCCGACCGCCGCGGCCCCTCCGCATCCGAGGATGTGAGCGGCCAGCCGAGCTACGCGAATGCGCAGGAGTTGCTCGATGAGCTGCTCAGGCTTCGCGAGATCATCATCCGCGATCACCAGCGCCTGTTTCTCGACGAGCTCGACGACTTCATTCTCAAGGTTCACACCTTCGGTTTCTACTTCGCATCGCTCGACCTTCGTCAGAGCAGCGACGTCTTCTTCTCGAGCCTGCGTGAGCTCGTCTTGCGCAGCCAAAGCTCGCTATCGTCGTCGGAACGCGAGATCTTTGAACGAGCCGAATCCGCGCAACAGGTTCCGTTCGGATTGCTTGAGCAGTTGCTCGACCGTGTGCCGGCGTTCCCTGCGGAGCTCGAGCCGGGCCTCGCGTCCACCACCCGGGACACCGTCGAGGTTCTTCGCCTGGTGCCGCACATCCAGGAACGCAATGGCGAGATCGGACTCCATCGCATCATCATCAGCCACACGCGCGGTCCCGAGGATGGAATGGTCGTGCTCATCCTGGCCCGTCTGGCCGGTCTTACCCCCGAGCAAACCCGACTGGATGTGGTGCCGCTCTTCGAGTCCATCGGAGACCTCGAACATTCTCGCGAGATTCTCGCCCGGCTGTTTGCATCGCCCGCCTACCGCGCCCTGCTCGACCGCCGCCAGCAACGCCAAGTCGTCATGCTCGGCTTTTCGGACGGCACCAAGGACGGCGGCTATTTGACTGCCAACTGGAGCATCAGGCAGGCGCGCTGCAATCTGACGGAGCTTGGGCGAAGCCAGGGCATCCGCATGATCTTCTTCGACGGCCGCGGGGGCCCGCCCGCCCGGGGCGGTGGCAACACGCACCGGTTCTATCGATCGCGCGACTCCAAGATTGAACAGTGGGAAACCCAGCTCACGATTCAGGGACAAACCATCAGCAGCAACTTCGGAAGTCCTGAGATGGCGCACTACCACGTGGAGCAGCTCTTCACGGCGAATCTGGAAAACCTGCTGTCGCCTGATCGCCCCGACGATCCGCCGCAAGAGTTCCTGCCCCTGCTGGCCGATCTTTCCGCCGCTTCGTTTCGGGCCTACCGAGAGCTTCGTGACGACCCGGCGCTGCTCGCGCTGCTTGGGGAAAAGAGTCCCCTGCCCCTGTTCGGTCACTTGACCATCGGAAGCCGCCCGGCGAGCCGTCGGGCCAGCGCAGGGATCGACCTCGAGAACCTGCGCGCGATTCCCTTTGTCGCAACCTGGAGCATTCTGAAGATTCAGATCCCGGGCTTCTTCGGATTGGGAACCGCTCTACAAGGGATGCTGGATGCCGGTCGCGACAAGGATCTGCAACACCTGTATCGCGGCTCGCGCTTCTTCCGGGCGCTCTTGGACAATGCGGCCATGAGCCTGCTTAAGTCGCGTTTCGACATTACGGCGCACCTCGGTCGCGACGAGCAAGTGGGACGGGTTTGGCAGAAGATTCGCGACGAAGCCCGCCGGGTGGAGTATTGCATCCTGCGCGTCGCCGAGCAGCCGCGATTGTTGGCAAACGATCCCATGATCAGGGCCAGCATTCGATTCCGCGAAGATGTCGTGCTGCCACTGCTCGTGATCGTCCACGACGCCTTCGCGCGCTTCAATTCGCTGTCGCAAGAGGGTCGCGCCGACTGCGACGAGGGCGTGCGAGCCCGCAAAATGGCCCTCAAAGGAATGGCCGCCGTCATCAACGCCACCCGGAACGCGGCATAACGTCGTCGGGCGGCGGGTTCGCGTCGCGCCTCGGTGCCGGTTGTCGGTCGAGCGCGGGCGCTTGACCCGAGAGAGGTTCCCTGCTTCGATTTCAATAGGGATAAACAGGAGCTGGCAATGCGTTCCACACTCTCCGCGCTCGTTCTTTGCATGGTTGCGTGTAGCTCGGGAAAGCAATCCTCTGCCGCCGGCGGTGGCGCCGATGCGCAAGTCGCGCCGGATGCCAGCAGCGACCACGCGGGCCACGCCGACGACACGCCGGTCGGATGGGACGGCCACGATGCCCCCGTGACCGGCCCTGAGGGCGGCCGTGATACCCAAGCGGGTCCGGATACCAGCGACGCGCCCGCGGGCAGCCCGGACACAGCGTCGCCCTCTGGACCACCCTGGCGCGGAATCATCGACCCGTCACGCGCCATCGATTGGTCGCACGCCGGGGTCACGGGCGGGATCCCGGCGCGCACAACCATTTGCAGCACGCTCAACCCGGGCGCCAGCGCAGCCCAGATCAACGCGACCGTCAAGGCTTGCCCGACCGGACAAGTGGTCATGCTGAGCGCGGGAACCTACAACATCTCCGACGACGGCATCGTGATGAAGAGCGGCGTCACCCTGCGCGGCGCGGGCGCCGACCAAACCCTGCTGATCTTCACCGCGGTCAACTACTGCAACAACCAAAACGCGTGCATTTGTTTTGCCGGATCGAACGAGTGGGGAGGCGACACGCGCGCCTTGCCCGGCGGCACCAACGCGGCCGACTGGACCGGCGGCTACGCCCAGGGCTCGACCCAAATCACGCTCGCCAACGTGGGCAGCGCGGGCGTCCAGGTGGGCCAATACCTGCACCTCGACCAGGCCAACGACCAGACCGTCGGATCCAACTTCTTCGTCTGCGACACCACCCAGGCGTCGTGCTCGCTCGAAGGCGGGAATGGCGGCCGAACCATCAGCGACGTCCTGCGCAGCCAGGTGCAAATCGTCCAGATCACAGCCACGAATGGCAGTACGTACACCATCGATCCACCGCTCTATTCGCCCAACTGGCGTGCGAGCCAGTCGCCGGGCGCCTGGTGGCCGTCCGTGCTGCTGCAAAACGCGGGCGTCGAGGATCTGTCGGTCGATGCGACCAACTCGGGCGGCAGCGCGAACATCGCCATCGTCAACGCCGCCAACGATTGGGTCAAGGGCGTGCGCGTGGTGCGATCCTGTCAATGCCAGCGCGATCTGATCGAGCTGGAGGACGCCAACCACTGCACCATCGAAAGCAACTACCTTTACGGAACCGAAGGCCAGTCGGTCAACTACGGCATCGAATCGTACGTCGCGACCGACAACCTGATCCAGAACAACATCTTCCAGCACGTGGTCGCGCCCATGATGGTTCAGCCCGCGCTCGGCTCGGTGCTTGCCTACAACTTCGCCGTCAACAACACCTACCGCGACAGCTACACCTCGAATCCGTTCCATTGGATGGAGTGCGCCCTTGCCCAACACAACGGCGGGGTGGAATACAACTTGTACGAGGGCAACGTCGTGTCGGGCTTTTCGGCTGATCTGTTCCACGGCACCCAACTCGCCAATACCCTGTTCCGCAACTACCTGCTCGGCACCGATCCCGGTCGCACCGACGCCACCACGGCGATCACGATTCTTTCATACAATCGCTACCACAACGTCGTGGGCAACGTTCTGGGCACGCCTGGCTACACCACCACCTACGAAGCCAACGCCGGGCCCGGCCAGACCGCGACGGTGTACAACCTCGGCAGCGGCAACACCGAGGGCTCGGTCACCATCCCCGCCGACCCCCTGGTCAAGACGACCCTTCTGCGCTGGGGCAACTGGGACGTCGCCAGCGGATCGACGCACTTCGATCCCGCTGAAGTGCCAAGCACGATCAGCCCGCTCGGCAACGCGGTTCCCGGCACGCAAAGCCTGCCGCCTTCCTTCTTTCTCGCGGCCAAGCCGGACTTCTGGCCATCCACGGTGCCCTGGCCACCCGTCGGTCCTGAGCTGACCGGCGGCAACCTGGCCGGCCTCGGTGGCCATGCCAACCGGATCCCCGCGCAAGAGTGCTTCAGCAAGATGGGCGGCCCCGCCGACGGCAGCGGCAGCGTGCTCGCGTTCAGCAGAACCGCCTGCTACCCGTGAGCAGGCCCGAGCCGGTGCCCGGCGCCGCTATGGTCTCGTCTTTCGGCTTCGACCGTTGAAATGATTCGGCTTTTGCTCTCGGCTTGACCGGTGCAAATCCGCCGACTACAACCGCACACAGCATGTCTGACCAAGCCACGTTCAAGCGCGAAACCATCTTTTCAGGAATCCAACCCTCGGGCGAGCTGCACCTCGGAAACTACTTGGGCGCGATTCGCAACTGGGTGGCGCTGCAGGATTCCTACCGCTGCTTCTACTGCATCGTCGACTACCACTCGATCACGCAGCCATTCGACGCGCCCACCATGCAGAAACGGACACGCGACATGGCCGCGGATCTCATCGCCTGCGGTATCGATCCCAAGCGGTCGACGCTGTTCGTACAGTCCGCCGTGCGCGAGCACACCGAGCTCGCCTGGGTGCTGGCCTCGGTGACCGGCCACGGCGAGCTTGAGCGCATGACCCAGTTCAAGGACAAGGCAGCGAAGAATCCCGACAACATCAACGCGGGGCTTTTCACCTACCCGGTGTTGCAGGCTGCTGACATCCTAGTCTACCGCGCAACCAAGGTTCCCGTCGGTGAAGACCAGCGCCAGCATCTGGAGCTGGCGCGAGAGATCGTGCGCCGGTGGAACGCCCGCTTCGGCGAAACCTTCCCCGAGCCCGAGGCGCTGTATTCGTCGACCCCGAAAATCCTGGGCCTCGACGGCCAGGCCAAGATGTCGAAGAGTGTGGGCAACACCATTTCCCTACGCGAGGACGACGCCGCGGTTTGGGAAAAGCTGCGCACCGCCGCCACCGATCCGGCGCGCGTGCGGCGCACCGACGCAGGCGACCCCGACAAGTGCAACGTCTTCACTCTGCACAAGTTCTTCTCGTCGGACGACCGCCAAGCCGAAATTCGCACGGGCTGCACCACCGCCGGCATCGGCTGCATCGATTGCAAGAAGTGGCTGCTGGAAGGCGTGAAGGCCGACCTCGAAAAAATCCGCGCCCGCCGCGCGGAGCTGCTCGCTTCTCCCAATGCCATCGACGACATCCTGGCCGACGGCGCCCGTCGCGCTCGCGAGGTGGCCGGGGCCACCATGACCGACGTGCGTCGGCGCCTCGGCATCGAGCCGGCCTAGCCATGCGCCGCTTTGTTCTGGTTGTCGCGCTCCTGTTTGCTGGTTGCTCCAGCCGCGAGCGAGCCGACAATCCCGAGGGTGCGGTCCACCTATTTATCGCCGCCGCCCGCAGCGGCGACCGCGCCGGCGTGTACCAGCGCCTGGGCCCGGCGACCCGCGAGCGCATCGAGAGCCTGCTCAATTCAAGCCAATACCAAGGTGGCCGCAGCATCGCCCGGCCCGAGGACTTCTTCTCGGTCGGTTGGGCGCCGCCCGCCTGGGAGCCCGCCGGCACCCGAATCGTCCACCGCGATCTCGACCATGCCGAAGTCGAGGTCTATTCGGCGGCCGGCGATCGACATTCCCTCACCCTCGTGCGCGAGGGCAAAGAGTGGAAGATCGAATTGCCGTGGGGATGACCTCTTCGGCTACTTCGTGACCCGCGGCCGTTCGCGCACCAGGGTCTGTTCCACCACCTCGATGTCCGAGTCCTGAATTTCGATCACGATGTCTTCGAAGTCGGGCATCACGAATCCGGGGTTGGTGTCGCTGGCGGAGCTGGCGCGCGGTGGTCCGCGGCGGTCACCCACGCGGCGCTCGCGGGGGAAGATTCGCCGTTCGAAGCCGTCACCGCGACGGTCGATCGCGCGACGGTCGCGCAGAAGCTTTCGGCGTAAGCCATCGATGGAATTCGGGACCGTCCCCAGCCTGAGGGTGCGAGCAGCGCAGATGTGGCAAAGCACGACAGAGCGACGGTGCAGCTCGGCCATGCGCAGGTTGTCGCGCCGCCGCTCGTCGCACACAGCGCACGCAGCGCCGCGCGGAACCGGCCGCATCTCGGCCCATTTGCTGTAGCAGCCCCAACAGCGGCCGCGACGAAGCTCGGTGACTAGGGCCCCGCAGGTGCCGCAAGGGATGGTTGCGCGTTCGACCTCGATGCTCATGACATGTAGGTAACCCGCCTACGTCACTGGCGCAAATTTTCTACTTATTTCTTCTGGCCTACCGCGACAACCTTCGGCAGGGGCATGCCGTTGAAGTTGGTGGCGCTGGCGACGGTATAGGCGCCGATGTTCTCGCTGTAGAGCAGGTCGCCGAGCTGCAGGCCGGTCGGCAGGTCTTCCGTTTGCGACACCACGTCGAGCGCGTCGCAGGTAGGGCCGAACACCGAGGCAATTTCCGTTGGCCCCTTCTTGAACGCGTGGAAGTGGTACTGGCAGTGGTCGAACAGCACGCCGGAAAACGTGCCGTACACCCCGTCGTTGACGTAGTAGCACTGCTTGGCGTTGCGCACGGCCTTGCCGATGATCGACACGACCAAGGTGGCTGCGGTGGCCACCATGAAGCGGCCGGGCTCGGCAATGATCTCGATCTCCGGACTGAACAGGCGTTCGAATTCCGCGTTCAAGGTTTTGGCCAATTCCTCGAAGGGCCGTACGTGCGGATCGTACGGTGCGGGAAAGCCGCCGCCGATGTCGAGGATCTTCACCTGCTGGTAGCCGCGGCTCCAAGCTTCCTTGAAAAGCCCCTCGGCGATGCCCAGGGCCTGCACGTAGTTTTGGAAGTTGGTGCACTGGCTGCCCACGTGGAACGACAGGCCTTCCACCACCAGCCCGGCCGCGAACGCCGCTTCAATCAAGTCCACCGCCTCGCCCGAGAACGCGCCGAACTTCGACGACAGCTCGACCATGGACCCGGTGTTGGGTACGTTCACGCGCAGGACCAGCCCGGCGTGCGGCGCGAACCTCTTGATCTTCTCGACCTCGGCCAGGTTGTCGTAGGTGACGAGCGGCTTGTATGGATCCAGGTCGGCCAGGGTGCGATTGTCCTTCACCGGATTGGCATAGACGATCTTGTCCCAGATGAAGTCTTGGCGCTTTCTGGCCGGCCAATTCTTGATGTACTCGTGGACGATATTGAATTCGGGCATGGACGCCACATCGAAGCTGGCGCCCACGTCGAACAGGGTCTTCACGATGGCCGGGTCGGGGTTGGCCTTGACCGCGTAGTAGGCCTGGACGCGCGGCAGGTGCTTGCGAAACATGGCGTAGTTGCGCCGTATCTCGCGGTGATCGACGACGAAAAGCGGCGTGCCTTGTTGCTCTGCCAGTTGTCGTAGTTGCTTTTGTGAGACCGCCATTTTCCGCAAAACCTAGCGCAAGCGCGCTGCTATTTCTTGCCCTTCTTCTTCGCCTTGCCCGGCTTGCCACCTTGGCCGGCGGCCTTGTCTTCCTTGCCGGGTTTGTCGTTGCTGGTCTTCACCTCGGCGAGCCACTTGTCCATCTTGTCGAAACGCTTGTCGAGCTCCTTGCGTGCCTCGGCCAGCGGCTTTTCATCGCCGGCCGCCGCTGCGGCCAGCGCGGCCGGATAGTCGTTGGCAAGCAGATTGAGGTTAACGTCGTGGTCGGTACCGATGTTGGAACTGCCGCCGGTGGGATCCATCTTGCGCAAGATCTTGGCCTGCGCCTCAATGGGCTTGCGCAACTTCTCTGCAATCTTTTCCATCTGCGCGGCGGCATCGGGCTTGCCTTTCAGCTTCTCCGCAGCCTCATCGAGGTCCAGACGCGTCTTCTTTTCAAACGCGAGCAGCTTCGCGTGCACGGACAGCTTGCTCTTGTCGAACTTGCGCAGGCGAGTCGACTCTTGTTCAGCCAGCTCCTTGGCCAGCTTCTCATCGGCTTCCTTCTGGGCCTTCCAGAGCGCGTACTTTTCCATCATGCCGAGGTGGCGCGCATCGGGCGACCCGGCATCGGATGCCCCGGCATCGGGCGTCTTGGCCGGCTCTGCCACGGGTGCCGGCTTGGGCGGCACGGGCGGCTGGGCTGGTTTTGCGGGCTCCTGGCTCGTGCAAGCCCCAAGAGCAACTACGCCAATTCCGAAGAGCAAGGCGATCCGCTTCATGGCCCATAGCTATACAACGGAACAGAACGTCAGCGCTCCGGGGAATGCGAGACCACGAAATTTTGCTTGGTTTATAGGTTGTGGTTTGTCTTACGTCGTATTACTATATAAATGTTCTGATCCGGACTTCAGGGTCATGACCAAGCACGGTACCCAAACCTCGACTTCCGAGCCGCGAGGCGAGAGCGCCCCGGCGGACGACGAGGGCGATTCTTTCGACGAGGTCCCGACGGTGGCCAACCGTCCGAATCCGGCCGCAGCTCCTGCGGAAGCCTTACCCGCCGAAAAGACGCCCGGCATCGGCGCCTACCGCATGGTGAGGCCTGCGACCTCAGACACCCTAACCCCGCCGGCCCCCAGCAAGCCGGCCAAGAGCTCGCGCCTCGTGATTGGAGTCGCCCGCAAGTAGGCCATTGTGTCCGACGAACGTGGGTCGAGGTCTCGACGTGCTAGGCCTGGGCTCGGCGGCAGGCAGCGCGACGCGCGCGATCACAGTGTGAGCAGAAACCGTCTCCGGTGCACTCCGGTTTGGGCTTGACCACCAACGCTTGAGGCAGGTTCGCCTGGTCGGGTTGCTTGGTCCATGACAATCGAGTCGAGCGAATCGGGTTGAAAACGCCGGTGGACCGGGCCCGCTTGCTACGACTCATAGGACCTACGCTTGCCCGGCTTTCCGTTGACCAGGATGGCACGCGACAACGTGTCGTGGACGCCGCCGACGGTGATGGCTTCCTTGTGGTGCTCCATCAATTGGCCGAGCTGGCGCTTGCAGTTGGCGCAGGCCGCAGCCACGTAGGTCGCGCCGGTCGCCTTGATCTGTTCGTGCTTCTTCACGCCTGACACAGTCATTCGAAATTCCCGGATTTCGTTCATGGCCGACAGTCCCCCTCCGCCACCGCAGCACCAGTTCTCGGCCCCGCTCGGGGTCATCTCGCGGAAGTCCGCGCAGGCGGCCTTCAGGATCACGCGGGGTGCTTCGACGATACCGCACGACTTCGCAAAGTTGCACGGGTCGTGATAGGTCACCGGCTGGGGATTCTGGCGCTGGTCGAATCGCAGTCTTCCGGCGCGGATGAGGTCTGCGGTCCATTCCATACAATTGATGATCTGGAACGGAAGTGCCCCCCACCATGCGCCCGGTTCCATCATGCGCTTCATAATGCGATAGGCGTGACCGCATTCGCCCATCAGAAGGTACTTGACCCCGAGGCGCTTGGCCTCGTCGACGTTGGGCTTGTTGGTGGCCTTCATGTGCGCGTCGTTTCCGGTAAAGAGGCCATAGTTCGCGCCATCGAAGCAACGCGAGCTCATGGTCCAGCGCTCTCCCATGCCGAGCACATGGAAGACCTTCGCGATACCCATGGTGGCCTCGACGTTCACCAGGGCATCGCCCGACGGAGGCAGGTACAGATACTCGGCTCCGACGACGTCGATCGGGATCCGGATGTCCACCCCGTGCTCGTCGCGCATTTCCTCTTCGATGAACTCGATGGCGTTCTTGAACGCTTCCGGCGAGGCACCGTCGGTGTTGCGCTTTTCCAGAGACGTCTTGACCACCGTCTGCAGCCGCGCCGGGGTTTTTCCAAGCGCATCCAAAATGGCGCGCCCCTTGCGCGTGATCACCGAATTGTCGATCCCGAAAGGACAGTATTGGGCGCAGCGCCGACAGGCCGTACAGGAATAGAACAGCGCCTGCCATTCCTCGAAGGTCGACTGGTCGAAGTCGGTCGCGCCGGCGAGGCGGCCGAAGAGACGGCCGGCAAGCGTGTTGTGCCGTTTGTAGAGTGCACGCACGAGGTCCGAGCGATTGGCCGGATTGTATTTGGTTTCCTGCTTGCCGTAGTAGACCGGGCAAACCTGGGCGCAGGTGCCGCACTTCGCGCACAGGTCCATGTACAGCCGCAGGGCGCGCGGACCCTTTTTGATCGCGTTGATGGACTTGATCACGATCTGTTCGTCGCTCACGGATCCGTCCTCTTGGTTAGAGAGAAGGTGAAGAAGAAGCCGCCGAAGTGCATCAGCTTCGAGCAAGCGACGTACAGGATCAGCAGCTCGGCGAAAAAGGCGTGTACGAGCAAGAGCACGCTGCGTGGCGCATGTGGCGAAAGCGTCAGCAGGGATCCAACCCAAGCCCGCGCGAGGCTGAGCTCGGAGGGCGAGCCCAGCCATCGCATCAGGTTGCCCGACGCGATCACAGCCGTGAGCAAGAGCAGACCGGCGAAGTCCGGAGCCGAGGAAATCTCGCGCACCCGCTGGACCAGCAGCCGGCGCGCGATGAACCCAGCAATGGCGATCAGCAGCACGATGCCAGCCGCGCCTCCCAGCCCTGCCGAGAGCACCGCGATCGCGCCCGGTCCTGCGCCGAGGCCGGCCAGCGCGCGATCGCCGATTTGGGTGACGACCCGGAGGTGCCCGACGAACGCAATCGCCAGTGTCGCGTGAAAGACCCAGGCCAGCTTCCACAGGGATCCGTCGCCTCGCCGCAGGCTGGGCAAGAGTAGTGCTTCCCTCAGCAGAGGCCCCAAGCCCGAGCCCTGGGTGGGATATAGGGTCATGGGCGCCGGCTGCGGTAGGCGTTGCCAACTGACCAGCCGGTAGACGACGCCCGCCACAAAACCAATCAATGCGACGTATGGAAGTATGGCACCGATGAGGATTGGGATTGCGGCGGACATTGCAGCGGACACCTCCATCGCGAACGAAGCAGGGCTTGGAGTAACAGCGGCAAGACGCTGCAACTCCTAGGCCGTACATGGTCAGGAGGGCAACATCGCGAAAACCCAGCGGCATTGTCGAGGTCGAGCTCGATTGGTCGCCATCGCGAAACGGTCACTCCGTTATATTTGACGGTGTGGCCAGTATATTTGCTGGCCGACGGCGCGGTAGGCCCGGCAGCCTAAAGCCGAAACGCGAGCCTCGGCCCGACCAGCGTGGCGTCGGACAGCCTGCCGACCTCCAGGCCGAAGGCGATGGGGCCAAACTCAACGCTGACGAGCCGCGTTGCCTTGGTCCAGTGCGCTGTGACGCGAGAAATTGCTACGAGTGAGGCTGCCGGTCTTCTAGTATCGCGGCTTCGCGAGAGGGCGGGGTGCGGCGACACAATTTTTTCGACAGGATGCAAACATGGAAAACGTGAAGATCCAGCTCACCGAGAACGAGATCCCTCGCAAGTGGTACAACCTGGCCGCCGATCTGCCGACGCCCATGCTGCCGCCGCTCGGCCCCGACGGCCAGCCGGTCAAGCCCGAGATGCTGGCGCCGGTCTTCCCGATGAACCTCATCGAGCAGGAGGTTTCGAGCCAGCGCTGGATCGACATTCCCGAAGAGGTTCTCGACATCCTGTACCGCTGGCGACCCGCGCCGCTGCGCCGGGCGGTGTACCTTGAGCGCTTCCTAAAGACGCCGGCGCGCATTTACTACAAAGACGAGAGCGTCAGCCCGGCCGGCAGCCACAAGCCCAACACCGCGGTTCCGCAGGCCTGGTACAACAAACAATTCGGCATCAAGCGACTCACCACCGAAACCGGTGCCGGCCAGTGGGGCACGGCTCTCTCGTTTGCGTGCAACCTGATCGGCCTTGAGTGCAAGGTCTTCATGGTGCGCATCAGCTTCGACCAGAAGCCTTTCCGCAAGATGATGATGCAGGTGTGGGGTGCCAACTGCGTAGCCAGCCCGTCGTCGGAGACCAACGCCGGTCGCGCCGTGCTGGCCAGTATGCCCGACACCCCCGGCAGCCTGGGCATCGCTATCAGCGAGGCCATCGAGGCGGCAGTGAGCGACACCACCGGGCAAACCCGCTACGCCTTGGGCAGTGTGCTCAACCACGTGTTGCTCCACCAGACCATCATCGGCCTGGAAGCGAAACTGCAGCTTAAGAAGGCGGGCGAAAAGCTGCCCGACGTGATCATCGGCTGCGCGGGCGGCGGCAGCAACTTCGCCGGCATCGCGTTCCCGTTCCTGTACGACAAGATCAACGGCGCGAAGATCAAGGTCATGGCCGTCGAGCCGGCCGCGTGCCCGAAGATGACCAAGGGTGAATTCGTGTACGACCACGGCGACGTGGCGCGCATGACGCCGCTTCTGCCCATGCACTCGCTCGGGCACGCGTTCATTCCGAAGCCGATCCACGCCGGCGGCTTGCGCTACCACGGCATGGCGCCGCTCGTGTGCCAGGGCATCGTCGAAGGCCTGATCGAGCCCAAGGCCTACGGCCAGCTCAAGTGCTACGAGTCCGCGATGGTGTGGGCCCGCACCGAGGGCATGATCTGCGCGCCCGAAACCAGCCACGCCATCGCGGCGGTCATCGACGAGGCCGTCGCGTGCCGCGAGAGCGGCGAGAAGAAGGTGATCCTGTTCAGCTACAGCGGCCACGGCCTCATGGATCTGGCCGGGTACGATGCCTACCTGTCCGGCAAGCTCACCGACTACGTCCTGCCCGATGCCGAGATCAAAGAAAACCTCGCCAAGCTGGCCGGGATGCCGAAAGCCGAGGCACGCAAGACCGGGAAGTGGTAGGCGGTTGTGATGGGAACCCTCAGAGGCCTTCCCCAAACCCTCCCGCGAGGCTCCGCGGCCGGCAAAGCCGGCCGGCTCCGCACGCGAGATTGTGATGGGAACCCTCAGAGGGTTCCCAAACCCTCCCGCGAGGCTCCGCGGCCGGCAAAGCCGGCCGGCTCCGCACGCGGCTACACCCCGAGTACCAGAATCACACGAATGTCTTTCGTACCGAGGCCATTGCCGACGTCGACCCCGACCAGCGGCATGGCCACGGTGCGCAGGTAGAAACGCAGGCCGGCGCCGGCCGAAGTGTGGATGTCGCGGCTCGCGCTGAAGCCCGGTTGCAGATACTCGGGCGGCAGGAACTGACGGCCGTCGCCGCGCGCCTCGTAGACCATGCCGCTGCCCAGATCGACCTCGTGGGGTAACTGGCGCCACCAGATCGCCGCGGTGTCATTGAAGACAAGTCCGCGCACGTCGAGCCCCCACAAGCTGAACAGCGGAAAGTGGTATTCGAGCTGCGAGCTCAAGTGCGTGTCGCCCTGGAATTGATGGTAGAGATAGCCGCGTAGGTTGGTCCCGCCCGCCGAGTTCTCCGACCAAAGGGGTAGGTTCTCACCGGCGACGCCGCCCACTCGGACGATCAGGTTGTGCCAGCGGAAGAAGCGGATCCCGTGCTCGTAGGAAGCCGCCGCCTTCCAATACCAAAGGTTCGCCTGACTACCCCAGCGAGGCGCGCCGTACTCGAACCCGAACCCAAGCGAGTTGCCGTACATGATCGCGCCTTCGCGGGCACGAAAGTCGAAAGTGAGGTTGGCGGAGGCGCTGCCCCGTCTCATGCGGGTGAAGGTGGTGGCAGCCGGCAAGGGAGGAACGGCACCCAATGCGATCAGGTTGCCGGAATCCGGCTGCGACGACAACACGTTGTTTTGGTCCAGCGTCCAGCCGACGGAGGTGCGCACCCGACGGAACCAGGCCACACCCGCGTTTAGCTCGAATCCATACGTGCGCAGGTTGGTGTCCCGCATGGGCGCAAGGGGCATGTCGGCGGTATTGGCGTTGGCGTATTCGGGAATGATCTGTGCCTGGTATTTGCCCTTGACGGTGAAGAAGCCCCAGGAGCCAAACACGGCGGGATCCTCGTACACGGCCACGGCGCCCGAGTTGACGGTCGAGATCCTTCCGCCAATGAGCCCGCGCTTGCCAAGGCCGAAGAGGTTGCCGTGCGCGATCACGCCGCCGGCGGAAATGTCGCCCGGCGAATACGAAAACGTGGGCACAGGCGCCCAGGGGAACTTCTCTTTGACCACGATGACGACCCGCACGCCGATACCGTGCGGTTCCCAATACACGTTGACCTCCGCAAACAGGCCCGAGGTGTGAAGTCGCTCGCGGCCGGTGTCGAGGGTGTCCGAATGCATGGGATCGCCGATATGGATCCCGGCAATACTGCGAACCGTTTGCTCCTCGGTGCGGACCGCACCCCTCACCTGGATGTCGGTGATGACCTCCTCCTGCGCCAGCGCGTGCGTGGCAACGAGGACACCAATCAGGGCAACGACCCGGACGACATGGCGCATACAAGGGAGAGTGTATCAGTGGAGCCGGTGGCTTTGCATATTCCCCGCCGGAATTGTGTTGTCGCGGCGTCAGCGCTTCGCACGATGCTCGGCGACGTATTTGCGCGCGGCCGGCAGGTCGGCGTCGGTGGTGGGAGCGCGTTCGACGAACCGCTCGAAGGCCAGCGCGACTTTGGGCAGGTACGATGCGTCCGCCCGGCTCAGTATCTCGTAGCCGATCCCCAGGTCCTTCCAGATCATCGCGCTGAGGTCCATGGCGGGCAGGCCGGGAACCCGAGCAATCCCCAACCTCACGTCGCCTCCGGTCTTGGCGATCAGATCCTCAAGCAAGTTGACCGCCATGCGAGCCGCCACCGGATCGTTTCCGCGCTCGTGGCTAAATACCAGCGCCAGGTGCGCGCGCCCGCCCTGGGTTCCCAAGACCAGCTCGCCAAGCGCTCGTTCCCAGGAGCCCACGCGGGCCGCCAGGGCCGGCGTCACGTCGTAGTTGCCGAGCGCCCTCCGATCGCGCTTGGCCCATTCTTCAAAGCTGGGGAACTGCGCAGCGGGCACCAGCGGATGGACCACGCCGTTGCTGGCAAGCTTGTAGCCGTCCTTCCAGCTTTGGTCCCAGGTATCGATGTGATCGATCACCACCACCGGTCGCCGTGGATTACCGTCGAGCAACTGTTTGATGGCGTAGCCGTGCCGACCGTACCCGCCCGGCGGCAGATACAAATCCGGATGCAAGCGCCGTTTGCGCTCGGGGTACCACGAGGTGCCGAGCAGCTCGCGGTCTAGGTGAATGACGTCGGGTCGAAGCTTCTCCACCTCGTGTAGGTAGAAGACCGATCCGGTCAGGTGGTCGCCCATGCTGATGACGATCGCGTTGGGTGGCAGGGAGGCGAAGGCGGTGGTGGTGAAGTCCGAGAAGACCGTGTTGTGCCGTTGATCGGCGAAGCCTGCGTGCGCCGCAACACCGGCGGCGAAGATGACGGCGGCGCAACCGTGTCCAAGGTACGTGCGACGGGCGATGCCCGGCCAGCGCGCGCCCGCGAGCTGCACGAGCTTGGCGAACCCAAGCCCGGTTGCGATGGCCAGCATGCCATCCGACTGCATGAAGAAACGCGAGAGCACCGTCAGGTAGAGCGGCTGAGCGGTGGAAAGATTGGAAAGCGCGCAGAAGGCAAGGACGTAGAAGCCCAACACCAGCCCCAGTACCGAGATGAGCTTCCGTTCGTGCTTGTCCCTAAAGGCGCCGAAAAAGCCGAGCCCCGCCAGGGGCAGGCCGATCCACAACAGGCGCACGGTGGCAAGCGCCCCCATATGCCAGAGGGTTGGAAAGAAGGTTCCCTCTTCGACAAAGGCGCCGCCCGCGGACGCCTTGCCCATGCTAAAGGTGCCGTAATTGCGGCGGAGCACGTGGCCAATGAGGTCGTCGACGGTGCGAAGGTTGCCCCACGACACGGCCGCGTCCGACGCCGACGCAACCCGCAGGTAGAGGTAAGGCAGAAGACCCAGAAAGGGCAAGGCGACAGCCAGCCCGACACCGCGCAGGCCGAGCTGGCGCCGAGCAACCCAAAGCGAGCGCAGAACGAGTGGCGCGCCCACGAAGACGAACGTGTGGTGGTTGCACATGGCGAGGCCGCACGACAGGGCCAGCGCGAAGACCAACCCGCGGCGGCAGGTGCGTTCAATAGCGAGCCAAAGTAGGAAGGCCAGGGCTTCGAACATCAGGTTGAGCCCGAAGACCTCGGCCGAGGTGGCGTGCAGCCAGATCTGCGAGCTGGTCCCGAACAGCGCCGCCGCCGCCAGCGCCGCCGCCGCGTTGCGGGTCCACAGCAGAACCACCGCGCACAGGAGACCGCCGGCCGCTGCGGTCGACACGGCGGAAAGCAAATTCACGTGCCAGGCCGGCGAGTGTCCCAACGGCAGTGCGGCGAAGAACCGCGCCAGGAGCGCGAACAGCGGATAGCCCGGCGGATGGGGAACCCCGCCGGTGAGCGAGGAGGCAATGAGCTCGCCGCTGTCACCGCCGACCACCGACGGCGCCAGGGTCGCCACATAGAGGACGAGCAGTCCGAGGAATGCCACGCCCGGCGCGACGAGGTCACGCCGATGGAAAAGAACGCCGCCGCCGGCCGGCGGCGCAGTCACCCCGGCGCTTGCCACCACGGCTTCCGAAGTCTTGGGTCGTGCTGCCCTGGGCCTGCGCCTTGCCATCGCTAGTTCGCGGAGAAGAGCAGGCTGCCGAGCCGTTCGGCCAGGTCGCGCGGCGTCTGGCCCTCGTGGTTCGCCAGGTCGGCGCGCGCGCCGCTGTCGAGCAGCATGCGTGCGATGTCATCGCGACCACGCCCCGACAAGATGGCGCGATGGAGAGCCGAATTACCGTCCTCGTCGACGGCGTTGGGGTCCGCGCCTCGCCCGACCAGGATGCGCGCGATCTCGGGCAGGGACTCCTGCACGGCAAAGTGAAGCGGCGTGAATCCCTGGTTGTCCTTGGCGTTCGGGTCGGCCCCGGATTCGAGGAGAAGACCGAGGAGGCCCACACTGCCGCCTAGGACCGCCTGGTGTAGCGGCGCGCGCAGTTCCCCGTCGCGTACGTTGGGGTCGGCGCCCTGGGCAAGAAGCTCGCGAACCGCCACGAAGTCGCACAGAAACGCAGCCTTGGCAAGCTTGGCATCGAGGTCGTCTCGGTCGGCCTTTTCCACGCGCCCGTTTTTACCAGGATGTCGGGTCGACCACCACCTGCTAGGTGATCGTCTCGCCGCTCGTTCCATCGCTGGCAGCAGATAGATTAGGATAGGCACCGATGACCATCCTTCTTGCCATGGCCGCCGCGTTCCTCTTGGGTTCGTTCCCCACCGGCGTGATGGTGGCCCGTTCCAAGGGCATCGATCTGCGCAGAGTCGGCAGCGGCAACATCGGGGCGACTAACGTCGGTCGCGCGCTCGGCAAACACTGGGCGGCTTTCGTGCTGCTCATCGACGCGGGCAAGGGCGCCCTGCCCGTCCTGCTCGCCGAACATTTTGCGCTGGAGCCGTGGCTGCCGGCGCTGGTCGGTCTTGCGGCCGTGCTCGGCCAGGCATTTTCGATTTTCCTTGGCGGTCGCGGCGGCAAGGGCGTGGCGACCTCGCTGGGGGCGGGTCTGGCCCTGGTGCCTTTGGCTACCCTATCCTGTTTGGGCGTCTTCCTCGCCGTGTACGGCGTCTTCCGCTTCGTCTCGCTTGGCTCGCTGGCGGCGATGGCCGCCTTTCCCGTGTTCTTGTGGCTCTACCACCTCGGCACCGCCCCGCGCTTCGCGTTCGGGATCGCCATCGCCGCGCTGGTTACCCTTCGCCACAAGGACAACCTCAAGCGCTTGATCCGCGGGCAAGAGCACCGCGCGTAGCTGCCGCGCCGCTTCGCGGTTGCGAACCTGGGGACGCAATGGCAGTGTCCTCGCCATGTCCATCCCAAGCGAGTTCGCAAACGTCACCGCGGTCGCCAAGGCCAACGTCTATTTCAGCGGCAAGGTTGTAAGTCACACCATCAGGCTGGCCGACGGGTCCAAGAAAACCCTCGGGCTCATTTACGCCGGCGAATACCACTTCGGCACCGACGCGCCCGAGACCATGGAAATCGTCGCCGGTACTTGTCGGGTCAAGCTCGACGGCAGCGAGGCATGGAAGGACTTTGGCGCCGGAACTGCCTTCAAGGTGCCTGGCAAGAGCGGCTTCACAATCGCCGTACCTGCCGACATCGCCGAGTACATCTGCTCGTTTAGCTGATTCTGGCCGAATGCCGGCGTCAGCCGCCGCGGTTGCGTGGCGCCTCGGCCGACATGATTGCGCGCCGGGACTGCCGATGTCGCTGGCCCCCGGCGTTGGCCTTGGGGAAAATCCGACCGGCATGGTCCGGAATTGTTCTATTCTTGCAATACTGCGACGCGTGGCTGCCATAAAGTTCGGGGCTCGCGGTACTAGCCAGTGACGCAAACGACCGGCAAGGAGAAAACATGAACGGATTGCGCGTGGCTTCGACCGCGGTGTTGCTCTTTTCAGTGCCTTTCTACCTGGGCTGCAGCTCCGACACCCCAGCGGGGAGCGCGGGAACCGGCGGTACGGGTGGCTCCGCCTCCGGCGGGTCCGGCGAGGGTGGGCGCTCGACCGCTGGCGGAAGCTCGGGCTCGGACGGCAACTCGGCGACCGGGGGAAGCGCCGCCGGCGGTGGCAGCGCGGCCTCGGGCGGGAGCTCGGGCTCAGGCGGCGCTTCTGCGGCGGGAGGGAGCTCCGCCAGCGGTGGCAGCTCCGCGTCCGGCGGGATCTTGGCCTCAGGTGGAGCTTCTGCAGCAGGGGGCAGCTTGGCCTCGGGTGGCAGCCCGGGTTTGGGCGGTACCTCGGCAAAAGGAGGAACCGTCGGCAGTGGGGGCACCTCGTCGGGCGGCGGGAGCCAGGGTACGGGAGGTGGTGCCGGATCGAGTGGCAACGGCGGCAGCCCCGACTCGGGAGCGAGCGATAGCGGCAGTGCCGGTAGGAGCCAGGGTGGTTCGACCAGCGCGGGTGGGAGCGGATCTGGTGGATTGAGCGCGACGGGGGGAAGGACGGGCGGCGCAACCAGCGCCGGTGGTGCGACCAGCGCTGGCGGCACGACCTCGTCGACCTTCTGGCCGAACGCCTATACCGCCACCACCGGGTCGAGCGGCATGAACACGGGACAGGACTGCATGAGCTCGTGCCACAACCACGGCTTCGCCTTCGGCGGGACCGTGTACGATTCCAGCGGCAAGCCCAAGCCGCAAGTTGAAATTGGCATCAAGCCTACGAGCGGCCAGTTCGTCTCGGTGTTCTCGGGCAGCGACGGCAACTTCCACTACTCGGGATCGAGCCTCAACCTGGCGGGCGCGGACATTCGCGTGCGCGACTCCAACGGCGAATCACAGATGCCGAACAACTCGGCATCGTCGGGCGCTTGCAACGGGTGCCACACCGGCACTGGCACGCCCCGGATTGCAGCGCCGTAGCTGGACTTCCCGAGCTGCTTCGGCCAACGGAGCCGACGCCCGTCTTTAGCCGCTTCCGCTATCAGTGCAACGGCGGCGCCGGCTTCATACCGGCGTCGCGCAGCAGCTTCTGGTCGGCATCCACGTCGGGGTTGCCGGTAACCAGCAGCTTTTCGCCGAAGAAGAACGAATTGGCTCCGGCGAGAAAACACAGCACCTGCGCCTCGCGCGACATCGCGGTTCGTCCGGCGGACAAGCGCACTTGCGACTTGGGCATTAGGATCCGCGCCGTGGCGAGCACGCGAACCAATTCCAAAGGATCCACCGGCGGCTGGCCGGCGAGCGGTGTTCCCTTCACCGGAACCAATGCATTGATGGGCACGCTCTCCGGGGGCGGATCCAGATTCGCGAGGGTGGCCAGCATGCCGCAGCGATCGTCGACGGATTCGCCCATGCCGACGATGCCGCCGCTGCAGACCTTGATCCCGGCCTTGCGCACGCGCGCCAGCGTGGCCAGGCGATCGTCGTAGGTGCGCGTGGTGATGATGGATCCGTAGAACTCGCGCGAGGTATCGACGTTGTGGTTGTAGACGTTGAGGCCTGCTTCGGCCAGGCGATCGGCCTGCTCGTCGGTGAGCATGCCAAGCGTGATACACGCCTCCATGCCGAGCCCGCGCACGCCGCGCACCATGGCCAAGATGTTGTCAAAGGCCTCGCCGTTCTGGGCGTTGCGGCCCGCGCTGCCCATGCAGAACCGGGTGGCGCCGGCGGCCTGCGCGCGCGACGCCGCGCGGACCACATCGTCCACCGCCAGCATCTTTTCTCGGGCCACGCCGGTGTCGTAGTGGCTCGACTGCGGGCAGTACGCGCAGTCCTCCGGGCAGCCACCGGTCTTCACCGAGAGCAGCGAGCACAACTGAACCTCGGTGGGCCTGTGGTGCTGGCGATGCACCTCTTGCGCACGGAAAATGAGCTCAGGAAGCGGAAGATCGTGGATCGACCGCACGTCGGATAGGGTGTACTTGGGCACGTCCCTTGTCTTAGTTGATTTTCCTCAACACGACCAGGACGCGCAACGTCAGTCCAATGGCGTCCGCGACCTCCTTGCTGTCCCTGGTCTTGGCGCTCGGCTTGGCCGGCCCGCGGGAGAGCGCGCTTTCACCCTTCACCGGCACGCCCGGATACCACAGCCCGTCCTTACACTGACGCGAACGCAAGTAGGCTTCTGCGGTGCGCACGCCCGAGTTCTCCTTGCCGAGGCCAATGCTGGTGATGGTATCGAGCGCGTCGAGCACGTCGGTGTAAAAGCGTGGCTCGCTCAGGATTTCCCAATACGAGGGCGCCTTGCGATCCTCGTAGCGATCGGGCTGCAGGAATCGCGTGGCCAATAGCTCGCCTGCGCGACGGGCCTCGCGCGATCCGCGCCGTTCCTTCGACGATGCGAATGCGCGCAGTACCATGCCGGTGACCAAGTGGCTCGACGGTCGCGCCGCGGAATCGGTGCGCACGCCACGCCATGCCCAGCCGCCATCGTCCTGACGTAGCGAAAGCAGGAAGCGGAATCCCTTCTCCACCCGAGGGTCGTTTTCGAATCCCGCGCGGCACAGGGCCGACAGAGCCCAGCCGTGGAAGTGCAGGGCGACGACCTTGCCGCGGCCTTTGGGTGTATCCGCGAGGGTCAGATCGCCGATTCCGCCGGCGCTTTCCTGCGAGTCGAGAACGAAGTCGGCCGTTTTGCGCAGTTCACCGGCCACTTTGGTGTCGGGTTCGATCCGCAGGCCCATGTCGGCCAGGCGATCAAGAGCACGCACGGTGGCCAGGCACTTCGCGAACTTCGCCCCGCCCAGCTCCTTGTCGGCGGCCTTGGGGGCGAAGCTGCCGTCCTTCTCCATCTTGCGCAGAAGCACCTTCACCTCGGGATAAGCAGCGATTTCGTCGGCGGCGGGCGCCTCGCTGTCGTCGATCAGATCGCGACGCACGCGGGCCAACACGCTGGGCGTTCCCTCGCGCAAAAGGCGTGGGATCGGATCGCTCGCCAGGCGGGCGCGCCAACCGGAGAGGGCTCGAGGTGGGGGTTGGGCCGGCGGCGGCGGCGAGGGGGCAAACAGGTTCGGACGGTTCATGTCGGCTGCCAAGATAGAGGCATTATATCGACTCGCGGGGCTCCCGTCCGGAGTTCTTGGCAGCGCCATGGTGCCGCGTGTTGTCAATGATCCCCCCCTTCGTGTGAGCGGCGCCCTCAGGATGCAGCGCACCCCGCAAGGCGGAGCAATTGGTCTGGCAAGCTGTTATCGGTAAGGGTACAACAAGGAACCGGCAATACTTGTCTGGTTGGGGCCGAGCAATGGACGATAGCGAACGACCGTCAAAACGAGACGCCTTCCTTGCGCTGCTTCGGGAGGGATGGGCTTCGTTGCACTTGGATGCCAGAAGTCCCGGCGTGGTTGTACCAGCGCCTTTTTCGTCACACGCACACCTAGTGCTGCAATATGGTCGGAACATGCCGATTGCTATTGCGGATTTGGAGGTGACCGACGCGGGCATCAGCGCAACCCTATCCTTCTCACGAATTCCCCACCGCACCTACGTCCCCTGGTCGGCGGTCTACGCGGTCACCTGCACCAATGGTTGTGGCGTTCTTTACCGGGAAGACATCCCCGGCGACGTGGCTTTGGCAACGCCGACAGACATGGGCATGGTCGAATTGCCGGTCGAGCGACGCTCGCGCAAGAACAGTTTTGCAGTCAACGAACCGGAGCCCTGGTTGCGTGCAGTTCCTTCCGAGGAGGCTTTTGCAGCAGACGACATGCAAATTCACTTGCACTCGCGCCGCCGCCGCCCGCAATTGCGCGTGGTGAAGTAGCAGGTTCGCGGGCGGCGGAGGTTGTCGCGCCTGGTGAGGCGCAAAGGTCAGCTTTGCCGGCGTCGCTTGCGCACAAGCACAAGCGCGAGGGCTGCGGCGAGCGCCCACGCTTTGAAGCCTCGCGTGCCGGCTCCCGACTTCGCGACGTCGCAGTTGCAGCCTCCCTTGTGGAGGTTCGTGTTCACGGCAGCATCGGCGGGGCCGCTGTCGCTGCCACTGACGCCAAAGTTGCCGCCGGCGCCGCTCGGAACGCTGCCACCGCTGCCGCCGAGTCCGACCACCACCGCGCCGCCATTGCCGCCGAAGCCCGGAATGTTGCCAGCGCCGCCATTGCCGCCGAAGCCTGGAATGCTGCCAGCGCTGCCGTCGGACCTTGGGGTGTTGCCCGCGGCGGCGTCGCTGCCAGGGGCGCCGGCGCTGGCGTCGCTTCGTGTGCCGCCGCTGCCACCCGAAGACCTTGGGCCGCCGTCAACGAGTCCAATAACACCACCTTGCCCTGTGCCGAAGCCCCCGCCGGCGCCGGCATCCGGGCGCGCGTCGACGCCCGGGTAGGGCGCGGCGTCCGGCACAAACGGAGGACCTGCGTCGGGGAGGCCATAAGAGCACTTGTAGTCATAGTTGGAACAGGAACCGTAGCCATCGCAGGTCAGACAGTTTCCACAAGACACCGAGTATTGTGGAAACGCACAATTGCCGGCCCCGTCACAAGTGGACTTGCACGCACCGGTGCCTTGGCCGCATTCATTCTGCGGATCGGTGCCAGCCTGGTAGGGGGTACACTGGCCAGCGCGGCCCGCTTGATTGCACGCCACACAAGGCCCCGTGCACGCGGAATCACAGCAGGCGCCATCGCTGCAGAAACCCGACGCGCACTCGGCGCCACTCGTGCAGGGCGAACTGCTCGTGGACTTGCAATTGCCGGTGCCGTCGCAGGCCTTGCCGGCTGCGCAACTGCCGGCAACTTCGGTTCCCGCCTTAGCCAGCACACACGTGCCTTCCGAGCCGGGAACGCCGCACGACTTGCATGCACCCGTACATGCGGCGACCTCGCAACAGACTCCGTCCACGCAGTATCCGCTGGCACACTGGCTTGCGCTGGCGGCCGTACAACCTTCGCCGTTACCCCAACCGGTCACTCGGTATTCCCACGTCTCGGCGGCGGCGCCGTTCGTAGAAATGGCGCCCTGGCCCCCGAAGTAGACTACGACGCCGCGGTTGCTATCGAACACCATGCTGGCGCCATACTGATTGGCTGGCGAGACCGGCAGACTGCGCACGTACCAGGTTGGCCCCACGGTGTCGAGCTCCCACGTCTCCTCCTGCCCGGTGGTGGAATAAGCGCCGCTGAGGAGCACTTCGCGCCGGCGCACGGAATCGTAGGCGACCAATGGGTAGCCGCCCCCATAGTCAAGCATGTCACCCGTGTCCCGGGTCGCCCAGCCCCCCGTGACCGGATCCCATTCCAAGAACGAGCTTAGGGACCCTCCGTAATTCAGCGCTTCGTAGAGGAACAGCTTCTGGCGACCCTCGTCGTAGGCGATGGAGGGGTTCTGCTGATGATGGGCCACATTGCTAGTTTCCGGCGGCGTGCGATTGGTCCAGGTCAAAGTGGCACCGTCCCACTCCCAAATCTCGTTGCGGACGATGTCGTCATAATTGAATATCGGCTGCGAGTAGTCGGGAATGATCGATCCACCAAAGAGAAGGATCTTCTTTCGGGTTGTGTCAGTCACCATGCCGGCACCCATGAGCCCGTCTGGGCTGTTGACTGGATTCAATTGAACCCACTTGCCTGCGCTGGTCAGCTCCCACGTGTCGGCAAACGCGCTGGCGTTGGTCGCGTAGTCGCCGACGCCGCCAAAGAGAATCATCGACTTTCTCGCCGGATCAAAAGCCATGGCCGCCGAGGCCCGGGCCGGTGGAAGTGCGCCCATCGGCGGTTGCGCCCAGGTCTGGCCATCCCATTCCCAATAGTCGCCCAGGATTTGTCCGGAATAGGTGTCACTGCCGCCGAAGACGCATGTCTTGCCGGTCGCGGGGTTGTAGGCCATGGCTTGACTGTAACGGGCTGTCGGCACGTCAAGCGGTGGCGTCTTGTCACTGAACGCAGGTGTGACCGGATCCAGCTCCCAGATCTCTCGCGAGGGCGACGGCGCAAAGGCCATGTCCAGGCGCACGACCGCAGCGTCGGCGCTGATCATGCTGCCACCCGCCCCGGTTGGACCGACCAATCCCGAGACAAGCGCGCCGCCGATGGCAATCATGCGGTCGCGCGCGTCGTCCGCAACCATCGAGGCGTACATACGCCCGGTCGGCAGACCTGTCTCGGCACCAGTCAGCCGTTGGGTCCAGATCCCGGTGGTGGGGTCCCAATCCCACAAGTCGCTCTTGGCCAACCCGGTACTCATGTCCCAACCTCCAAACAGGACCACCTTCTTCCGGGTTCCGTCGAAGGCCATGGCATGGCCGTAGCGCTGCGACGGCTTGCTCCCTGTCGAGGTCCGCTCGGTCCAGGTGCCCGCTCTGGGATCCCATTCCCAGGTATCCTGCTTGGGGACGCCCGTGGCCGAAGCGATATCGGTTTGGATGCCGCCGAAGAGCACAGCTTTGTTACGTCCCGAATCCCAGACCAGGGCACTGTCGTTGCGCACCGAGGGCGAAGAGGTCGCGGTGAGCGAAGCCCACGCGTTGGTCGCCGGATCGTACTCCCAGGTATCGCCTAGCGAGATCGATACACCCGAACCATCGGACGAGCTCGGAGTGCTGCGGCCGCCGCCAAACAACAGGACCTTGCCGGTAGACTTTTCGTACACCATGGCGTGCTGGCTTCGCGCCGAAGGATGGCCGGTGGCGCCCACGTCGGTCCAGGCCCCAGTGGTTGGGTCCCATTCCCAGGTATCCTCCAAATTGAACCCGCTTCCGGCGCGGCCGCCGAACAGTATGAATTTGGCTCGGGCCGAGTCGTACACCATGGCAGCGCCGGAACGCGGATCCGGCTTGGCCGCATCAAGCGTCCGTTTCGTCCACTCGCCGGTGGCGGGGCTCCACTCCCAGGTGTCCTGGCTCAGGCTGCTTGCGCCCGAGCTGGGATAGGTAGTGATACCGCCGAACATGACGACGACCTTGCGAGCTTCGTCGTACGCAGCGGCCTGTAGGTAGCGTCCGTCGGGCGAATTGCTCGACCCGACTTTCTGCCAGACCGCAACTTCAGAAGCCGGGACTTTGCCAAGCTCCCTTTTCGCAGATTCGACGGTTGGGGTGCTTTCGGGCTCGGTTCCTTCTGCACAGGTGGCGAGCAGGAGCAAAGCAGCGATGGAAGTATTCTGGAGCTTCATGGGTAACCTCCTCGACAACACGGGCGGGGCATCGCAATACTGCCATCGACCGTGGACGGCCAGAAGTGTCGGCCATCACAGTGCCCCCATCGCCGGCATTATCCAGCCCGTGTTCAATCCCGACTATTTGTCTGGATATGAAAGTACCTGCACGGTGACGTCCTTCTGCCCGGCCAGAATGTGCGAGCCAGGGAAGGGGAACTGTTTGGTCATGGGCATAGACTCGGCCCGACGCGAAAGACTCACGGATCGCAGCGTATCGAGGGCCGACGGCGGCAGATCGTGAATCAGCCTGCCCCTGAGCGAGGCGCCGTCGTCCCTGGTGGCGAGGCTGACCACCAGAGTGGTCGACGGAAAGTACACCCGCAGGTTCTTTACAAGTCCCGCCAGATCCTCGGCGCGCGGCACCTCGGGCTTTGCCTGGGAACCGCCGGCAACCTCGATCTTCACGGTCTTGCCCGCAAATGAAGGCGGCACCTTGACCATCACGGTTTGCACAAATTCGGCCCCGCCGTAGGGCCTCATCGTGACCTGCAGCGGCAGGTCCGCGCCGGGGCGGACTTTCTCGCGCGATGACGCCAGGCCGACGATGGTGGCGGTGGCGGTGCGAAATTCGACTTTGGCGAGAATCTCAATCTTGTCGACGATGGCAGGGCCGAACGGGTTGCCCAGCAAATCGGCAAGCGCGTGCATTCCGTGCGACATGGCGAGCACGCGTGGCGCGAGGGTCTCGTTCGAGAACATTTGGTCGTCGAGCACGATGGGGGCAAATCCGCGCACGAAAAGCCGCGTCGTCACGTCCGCGACCATGTCGGTGACGTCAGGGATGGCCTCGGACAGCGCGGTCGAGATGGCCATGGTGGCGAGGGTGGGCAGAAGGCGCCGGTGGCGGGCGAGCTCGACCGAGAAGGGCGGCTTGTCCTTGCCCTGGCTCTGCACGCGAACTTCCACCGGCACCTTGTTGGCCACTTCGCCGAGAACCCCGACCACGCCGTTCTTGTCGTCGTCGGTGATGCTGCCGATCTCGGCCACCGGCGACGACATCTTCAGCGACGAGGCGAGGCTGGGGATGATGGCGTTGATCTCCCCGAGCACCATGGGCAGCTTCACCGCGCCGATGCCGAACATCGAATGCCCGAACGCGAACACCTGTTTGCCGTCGGAATAGGTCAGGGTGCCCATGGCGGTGGTCGACATGTCGCCTTGGATGAGAGCGACCCCGAGAGCCGACCCCGGCGCGAGCAGAGGGGTCACCTGGCTGTCGGCGCGCTTTCTTCCCACGCCGCCCGCGCGCACTGGATGCAGGCCGGAGCCGTGCAATTGCTCGTCGAGGTACGCGAGCGAGGCATCGGAGGCGCCCGCCACCGCGAGCGGGATGCCGACCGGCAGAAGGCGGGGAGTGGATGCATCGGAGAGCCCATCGACCGATGGCAGCTTCGCGTCGGACTGGTAGGGATCGGGCGGCCGGTCGGGACGGCTCCGCTGCGCAAGCATCGCCTCGATGGGTGTGACCCCGGCCAGGGGCTCTTTTGCGAACGACCAGCCGTAGGCGATGGCGCCGACCAGCTTGCCATCGATGTAGACCGGGCTGCCGCTCATCCCGGCGGCGATGCCGCACGCCTCGACCCGAGGATCCTCGGCACGCACCAGGATGATGTCCTGCCTGGGCAGAAAGTCGCGCAGGATGGACACCACCCGCAGCTTGAACGGCTCGGGCGTGGTGCCCTGAAACACCGTGCGCGCTTCCCCGATCATCCCGGGCCGGACCTCCGCCAGCGGCAGGATGGGCGGCCACCCCTCGGGCTGGGCCAGCGCGGCCACCGACGCCAACGACACGACCAGGACCGGCACGAGCCGGCAGTTCCACGAGCGAGATATCACGGCCGAGCAAGGGTAGGAACCCTCGGCAGGTATGTCAAACCGTTGATGTGGAAGCCCTGGGAGAGTTTCCATGTCTTCCCGCGTTTCCGTGCCTTCCCGCGTTTCGGTTCTGTGGGGAGGGCCGTAGACACTTCTCCTTGACGACGGCGGCCGGGGGTACAAGGATCCGGCCGCCCCATGGTTACCCCTGACGCGTTCGTGTCCGAAATCGAATTCAAGAACCAGGAATCCTTCCGCGGCCTGGTCGCATCTGGCTACCTGCCCGCGCTGGCAGGCGACGGTGCCAGCATCGCTGACATGCTGCGCCTCGAATCAAGGCTGGCCATCGAGGCTATCGAGGCCGCGGCCATCTGGATCGTCGACAGCGAGTCGCTGGAGATGAAGATGCTGCTCGGAAACCAGTGCGGCGTGCACGCGCGCCAGTTCCACAAGCTGCAAGATCGCCTGTCCGCCCTGGGTCTTGCGCCGGGATCGTACGACCCACGCCAGGGTGGCTACTCCAAGTTGTTCGCATTCTTGCGCTCGCTGCAGACCAACGAGGAGCGCTCAGCCGCGGGTCTGCTGACCCTCGGTGGTGCCGCCGCCGCACGGCTCGAAGCCCTGCTGTCGGTTTGCGAAGCAAGGGGTGACGACGAAACTGCCGGCCTGATTCGTTCCGACCTTCTTCCCGACGAACAGCACCGCGTGGACCAAGGCCGGGACAAGCTGGTCCTCTGCGCCACCGTCGAGGAAAGCCAAGCGCGTGCGCGTCGGGCGATCTACAAGACCATCGAGCTTCTGGGCGAGATCTTCGAGCCCACTGCGCTCCGCCGCGCGCTCGGCAAGAGCGCCCGCAAGTAGCCTCGGTCGTTGCCGGAACCGAATCCGAAACCACTCGCCAAATCCGGCTGCTGATTTCGGACCGGTCAGGCTACGCCTCGACGTCGCAGACCACGACGGTGATGTTGTCGCGTCCGCCGCGTTCGTTGGCCATTTCGATCAGGCGATGGGTGACCCCCTCCCGCGCGCCCGCGAGCAGGCTGTCCAGCTCGCCTTCCAGGAGGTATCCGTGCAGCCCGTCCGAGCACAGCATGAAGCGATCGCCGGGCTCGATCTCGAGGTCGAAGGTGTCCACTTCCACGTAGTCCTGGTGGCCGACCGCGCGGGTGATGACGTTCTTCCCAGGCGAATTGGCGGCCTCCTCGGGGGTGATGAGCCCGAGCTTGAGCCGGAAGTTGACCAGGGTATGGTCCTCGGTGAGCTGTGAGGTTTTGCCGTCGCGGGTGAGGTACACGCGGCTGTCGCCCACCTGGGCCAGGAAGGCGTTGTTGGCACTGATGAGCAGCGAAGAAAGCGTGCTCGACATGCCCCGCTGTCGGGGGTCCTGCTGGCCCATGCCGAACACCATGTAGCAGGCCGACTGCACCGCGCTTTCGAGCAAGCGACGAACCAGGTTCGCGTTCTCGGGCGTTGGATCGGTCACATGCGCGCTCAGGGTCTTGCGCCAGCGCTTGACCCAGGAGTGGACCAGCTCGACCGATTCGGCGCTCGCAACTTCGCCCTTCGCGTTCCCGCCCACGCCATCCGCAACGATGTACAGGGAAAGCTCGTCGTCGAACAGCATGCTGTCCTCGTTGTGTGGCCGCCGACGGCCTACGTCCGACATCCCAAACGAGAGAGTTCGCATGTGTGCTGATTCATGGTACTACGATTTCCAAGCTCCCGAAACCGGGCACGAGGTACTTTTGACCCCCAAGCGTGATAAGATAGGCGTCTGATGCCTGCCGAGGGAAAGGAGGCCGCGTTTCCCTCGCAATTTGGGCGCTATACCCTCGTTCAGCGCCTGGCGATGGGAGGCATGGCAGAGGTCTTCAAGGCGAAGATTGTCTCGGGCCACGGGTTCGAGAAGCTGCTGGTCATCAAGCGTATCCTTCCCAACCTGGCCGCGGACAAGACCTTTGTTTCGATGTTCATCGACGAGGCCAAGCTGACCGCCCAGCTCATCCACCCGAAGATCGTTCAAGTGACCGATTTCGGAGAAGAAGGTGGTCAGTACTTCATCGCGCTCGAATTCGTGGATGGTTTCGACGGCTTGGCCTTGCTGCGCTCGGCGGCACAGAAGCATGTTCGGGTCCCGGTTCCCATCTGCATGTTCATCGCGTCGGAGGTCCTTGACGCGCTCGACTACGCGCACAAAGCGGCGGACGCCGACGGCAAGCCCATGCGCTTGGTTCACCGCGACATCTCGCCGTCGAACGTGTTCATCGCCCGGCGGGGCGACGTGAAGCTGGGGGATTTCGGCATCGCCCACGCCCAGGAACGCGAGTCGAAGACCCAGGCCGGCACGCTCAAGGGCAAGTACGGCTATATGTCGCCCGAGCAAGTCACGGGCGGCGATCTCGACGGTCGCAGCGACATCTTCGCGGTCGGCATCGTGTTGGCCGAGATGCTGATGGGCAAACGCCTTTTCACCGCGCCCAACGACCTCGACGTTCTGCTCATGGTGCGCGACGGTCGCCTCGAGCGTTGGGACAAGTACGGGCAAGACATCCCCAAACCGCTCGACGAGATCGTCCGCAAGGCGCTGGCGAAGAACCCCGACCAGCGCTTCCAGACCGCGTGCCTATTCCGCGATGCCCTCGAAGACCTCCAGTTCAAGTTTGGCATGCGGGTGGGGCCGGCCGACGTGGGGCTTTTGGCGTCCGACCTGTTCGACGCCAGCCCCGACGCCGTCGAGCGGCTCACGCAGCACGCGCAAAAATGGCAGATTCGCCCGCCGGTAGGTGCCCCGACGCCGGTGCCACCGCCGTTGCCGTCGCGGCCCAAAGCCCCGCCCGAACGCGAGCCCCGTGCCGTGAGCCAAAGCCGCCCTGCGTCGGGCGGGGTCGGCAATGCTCTCGAAGACGCATTTGCCGGTTCGGTGTCGTTGGTGGGCCTCGACCAGTACGAGACGCCAGGCTCGGCGCAGTCGTTCGCCAGGGGCCGGGCCGAGCCATCGAGCGACAGCTCGCGCCTTCGGTCGCCTTCGACCGGACTGTCCCAAACGATCAGCCGAAAACCAGGGGGACCGACCGGCGAATTGCCAGTGTTTCCCGGCGCCCCCGGGGACGTTGGCGTCGGGATGCAGGGCGGCGCGAACGAAGACCCGGTCGACCTGGGGATGGCCGCGCCGGCCAGCGAGCCCGCGCCGTTTCCGCCGCCCACGCCGGGCGCCACCCCGGACAACAGCGGCGATTTATCCCTGATATCTCCCATGCGGGCCGTCGCCGACCTGGCTGTATCCGCGGACACCGGCCTTATCCGCTTCGTCAAAGGCGGCCAAATCAAGGACGTCTACCTGGTGCGGGGCGCGCCGGAATCGGTGAATTCGAACCTATCGGGCGACCGATTCGGAGAATACCTCGTGACCCGCGGGTTTCTGCGCTCCGCGGATCTGGAGCGCACGCTCGCTGAAATGCCACGCTTCGGCGGCAAGTTCGGCGAGTCGTTGGTCGGGCTCGGCTTCATGCGGCCGCTTGACGTCTTCCGCCTGCTTTCCCAGCACGTGCGCGAGCGGGTGATGGGGCTGTTCGCCTGGACCGAGGGCGAGTTCGCGTACTACCGTGGATTGCGCAACCCGGCCGAGGCCTTCCCGCTCGGTCTTTCCAGCTTCGAGATCCTGGGCGCCGGGGTGGTGGCGCTGAGCGCCGACTTCCTGGCGCCGCACTTCGAGCCGCTGATGGATTTCCACCCGCACGCCATGCCGAACCCACGCATCGTTCCCGAGGCATTCCGTTTGGGCCCCACCCCGCGTGAGGTGCTCGGCCTGCTCGACGGAAGCCTGACCCTGCGCGGTTGGTCCGAGCGCTTCGCGTCGTCAGAGGAGCTGCTCACGTTCTACCGGACGCTCTACCTGCTGGTGGAAAGCAGCATGGCCCAGTTCGAATAGGAGAGGGCGCAGAGATAGGAGAGAGCGCAGAGGCCGGAGCGGCCGTTGGTTGAAATCCCAGCGGCTACCGGTCGCGCTACGCCCGGCGCAAAGCAGCCCATGCGGGCGGCGGGGCTTCGATGCGAAGGGGCTTCCCCGTGGTCGGGTGCAGAAGCGAGAGCGTCCAGGCATGCAGGTGCAAGGCCGTGCCGGACTCGTCGCTGGCTTCGCCGTAGGTTGCATCGCCCACGACCGGCATTCCCAAGTATGCGAGGTGCGCGCGCACCTGGTGCGCCCGCCCGTGGCAAAGGCGCGCCTCCAGCAGCGCACCACCGGGGCGCGATTCCACCAGTGCGACGTCGGTGCGGGCTGGCAAGGGCTGCCGGCCCGAGGCCAGCTTCACTTTTCCGCCCCGCCGGCCCTGTCGTCCGATGGGGCAGGTCACCACGAAGCTCTCCGGCCGGTCTCCGGGCACCACGAATTCCTTGGCCACCTCGTCAGCGCCAGGAAAGTGGGCAGAAACCTCGGCGAGGTAGGTCTTTTCGCAAGCCGGGCCGGACAACGCCTCGCGCAGACGATGCCAGACTTCCCGGCTGCGCGCGGCCAGCAGGACACCCGAGGTGCCGATGTCCAACCGATGCCCGAGCCCACCCTCGCGTGGATCTGGCGAGGCTTGGGCGCATTCCGGAAAGCGCGCTACGATGGCGCTGGCCGCCGTCGCGCCCTCGCCCCGGCGTAGCGGATGCGACGGAATGCCCGGCGGTTTGTCCACCGCCACCACTGCTTCGTCGACGTAAAGCAGAGGAAGGGACAATTCCGGACTCGGTTCGAGCACCACCTGGGCAGCCGCGCTTTCGCCGAGGTCGACGCGCTGGCCGGCCTCGAGGTGGTGCCCCTTCTTGGCAATCCTTCCGTCCACGCAAACCACCCCCGAGGCAATCGCGCGCCGAGCGGAGGCGGCGCTGGGAACCAGGTTGTGGCGAACCAGAAAACCATCCAGGCGCAGTCCGATTTCCGAGGGATCGACCACGAGCACAGTAGGCGTGTCGTTGCAGCTCGACACCGGCACTACCGCTTGCCGCCACTCGGCTTCTTGGCGCCATTGACCGGCGCGGACTTGCCCTTGCCGCTTGGCGTTGCGCTCGCCTGGGACTTGCCATTCGGCGCCGCGCCTGCGTGAGACTTGCCGTTCGACGCCTTGCCGTTGCTGTGGTTTGCGGATGCGCTCTTCGACGGCGATCCTTTGCCCCGCTCGACCTCTTTCATGGCGACGGCAGGCTTTTTGGAGGCGGGCGTTCCCGTGACCCTCGACGTGATCTCCTTCGGTAGCTCGGGCGTCGGCGAATACACCACCACCCTCTGACCTTCGCCAAGCTCGGTCACCGCGGACAGCCGATTGATGCGCGCCAAATCGCCTGGGGAAAGGCCGTAGCGCTTGGCAATCCTCGCCAGCGTGTCGCCGGCGCGCGCCGAGTAGAAGAGCCGCGTCTTTCCCCGTCGCGCGGCTTCCAGCTCGAGGAATTCCTCCGACCCGAGCGTCACGATGCGCAGCTTGTCCGGGTCGAGCAGCATCACGCTCTCTCGATCGAAACCTTCGCGCACGAAAAGCTGCAAAATCAGCTTGGGCTGCAGCTTGGCGTCTGGGTCGATGTGGTTCCACTCGATGATGTTGTCCGGGCCGACGTCGAAGATCTGCGCGATGTCGGCCAAGGTGTCGCCCTCTCGCGTGCGATAGAAGACCCGCTCGCGGCCTTGGTAGGCGAAAGCGCGGTCGGGCACCGCCACCAAGATGGGTTCGTCGGCGTCGTCCGTGCTGGCAGCCGGCGCGGGTGGCGTCGAGCGCGCTGGCGCCAGAATGGTCATCCCGCCGCGCAGCTCAGAAGTGTCGGTGAAGGCGTTGATGCGCTTGAGCTCGCGCGCCGAGCAGCCGCGCGCCTTGGCCACGTCCTCGAGGGTTTCGCCGAAACGCAAGGTCACGGCTTGCAGTCGCTCGCCGCTCACCCGCAGGTCTCCGGCGGCTTTGGCGAAGAGGCTCGCCGACCCGATCGGCACGCGCAAGACCACCGAAGGTCGATCGGGCGGAACCCGCCCGCGAATGTACTCGGGATTCAGATCCTCGATGACATCCGGCCTGGTTCCCGAGGCGCGGGCCAACATTGCAAAGGACGTCCCCGACGGGACCTCGACCCGATCAAACTCCCAGGGCGGATCCTGAGAAGCGTCCGCCAAACCAAAGACCTTGGGGTTGTGCCCGACCAGCGCTGCGGCCAGGATCTTAGGCACGTAGAGCGTGGTCTCCCAGGGCAAGCCCGCCTCGTGTCGCGCAAGCTCCCAGAAGTCGTTGGTGTTGAAGCGCGCAATCGAGCGCAGGATGGCGCCGTAGCCGGCATTGTAGGCGGCGAAGGCAAGCGGCCACGATCCGAATCGGACGTAGAGATCCTTGAGCAGGCGCGCCGCAGCCTCGGCAGCGCGGTCGGGATCGCGGCGTGCGTCCACCCAATGACTGACCTCGAGCCCGTACGCGCGCGCGGCGCCGGGAACGAACTGCCAGACCCCGCCGGCGCTCTTGTTGGAGGTCGCGCCCGGATCGAAACCGCTTTCCACCATGGCCAGGTAGATCAGATCCTTCGGCAGACCTTGTTCATCCAGCCGGCGTTCGATGGTGGCGCGGTAGCGGCCCATGCGGCGGTACCAGGTCGCCATGATGGAGCGGCCCTTGGGGTCGTCTCTGAAGAATTCGAGGTAGCGCACCACCTGCGGCTCCCAGCGAATGGGTAGCTCGGGCAGCGCCAACTGCCGCAGCCAATCCTGGTTGGGCTTGGCAGCAGGTGGCGTGATGGCGTGCTCGGGGCTGCGCAACTCGCGCGGGACGTCGCCGGTGCCGCTCCAGTGTCCTTCCAGACCAGGGGGCAGGGCCTTGGGCGCATCGTCGGCGTCGACGCCGTCGGGCGCAGGACCACCGGCGCGGGGAAAGGCACTTTCCTCGAACCGGCGCAAGGCGCGCAGCTCGGGCGACTCTGCCGACTCGGCATCTTCCAGCGCGACGCCCCGCACGGCCCTACGCTCGGCGAAGCTCTCCTTGGTCAGAGGCGCCGAAGACGAGGGCCGTTTCCCGCTCGCAGGTCCAACTGTGTCGCGCGCCTCGGCCTGCGTGGCCATGGCGGAGGCAACGACGATCAGGGCAACGCAGTTGGCGGGCCGCATGGGCCGGATCGTAGCGGAAGACGCGCGAGGCACCAAGAAACCTGACTGAAGCCGGTTTGCCCGAGGTTCCGGTGGGTGGTATAGGAGGAGTTATGGGACTTGGCACCGGCGAAATCATCCTCATCTTCCTCGTGGTCATGGTGGTGTTCGGCGCCAGCAAGCTGCCCCAGCTCGGCGACGGGCTTGGCCGCGCCATCAAGAACTTCAAGCGCGCGGTACACAGCGCAAACGAGATCGAAGTATCACCGAAAAAGCCCGATGCCGACGGCAGTGGGCAGGCCGAGAAGGCCGAGGCCGCCAAGCCGAACGACAAGGCATCCTAGTCAAATCCAAGCCCGCGTTTGTCACCGGCGATGGCGGCTTTCCGAGGCCAATCGAAAAGCAGATGGAAAATGTCTGTGTTCGTGTGCGAGTACGAAATCGCCCTTGACGCAACCCAGTTACGATGCATGATAGCGGGATGACGACACGCACGATCAAGCGCTATTCCAACCGGAAGCTCTACGACACCCAGGATTCCCACTACGTGACTCTCCAGCAGATCGCTGCGCTGATTCGCAACGGTGACGAAATCCGCGTTATCGACAAGACCACGCAACAGGATCTTACCGCCGCCACCATGGCCCAGATCATCTTCGAAGAAGAGAAGCGGGGCCCGCGGTTGCCGGTCGAGGGACTACGCCGCATCATCCGCAGCGGCTTGCCGGCCCACCAGTAGCGAGACACGACCCAGCGCTCGGATCGCGCATCGCCGCGGCCCGGGCGAGGGAAGATATGTGCCCGACCGTTGCCCGCCCCCAGTCGTCTGCGAGAGGCGGTCAAAAATCGAGACCGGTACTGAGCGAGAACGCGCTCTGTCCGGCGCTGTGGTCGACCGACGAGCTTTGGTCGCGGCTGGTCCCGCCGGGATAGAATTCGTACTCGCCGATGATGGCGAGTAGCCCGAACTTCAGTTTGGCACCGCCGAAAAAGCGGTAGCGCCTAATGGCTTCCTGCCCTGGAAAGGTGGCGTTGGCGAGCAGATCATCCGTAGAGCCGATTTGCGTGGGCTTGCAGTCACCCACGGTCTGGCCGGCTGACGCTAGCGCCGCTTGGCTGGCATCGCACGACGGAGTGAAATCGATGGTCTTGCCGCTGGCCTTGATTATGAGCAAGCTCAGGCCGCCGAAAGGCTCCACCCTGAGGGTCTTGAGCACGCCGAAAGCCTTTGACAGGACCGCATCGAAGGACGTGGTCTGGAGATTGACTTGGTCGGTGCCGGTCAAGTAGGCCAGCGCCGCTCGCACGGCAAGGGATGGGAAGGGCAAATCGTGGTAGCCCTCGTGAATCGCGAACTTCGCGTAGGTCTGCCAGGACAGCATCTGCGATCCGATCAGGTTGACCACGCCGCCTCCGGCTTCCAGGGCCGGCACTGGAAACCACAGCCCCTTGCGCAGGAAGACGCCCACGGTGGTCAGCATGGCGTCGGGCCGGGAGGTGGTGCGGTTGAGCGGGTTCACGGCCTCAACGCCGTCCCAGAAGCTCTCGTTGTGACTGATCTGGGTGAAGCCGAGCTCGCCGCTCACCAAGATCCCCGCGAAGCCGAGCGTGTCGGCCGGCATGGGAATCTTCGGGCTCATCACCACACCCAGCTCGGACATGAGGCTGCGGTAGTCGCTGCGTCCGTCGGCGTCGATGCTCACGCCGGTCACGCGACCGGAGGCGTCCCGCTGGACCCAGGGGCATTCCTGTCCTGGCACCGGTCGGCACAAGTTGATGAGCTTGAGGTCGTTCGGCCCCGCCAGCGCTCGGCCGGAAAAGACCGCGAGAAGGCTTCCCGCCGCCGCCAGCGATGCTCTCGTGGCCAGGCCTCGCGTGGCGCGGGCCGGACTGCGTGGGCGGCGGGCGCCGAGCGCCGAGCGAAACCCTTCCAGGGTTGCCATCCCTAGAACGGTATGTGGCCCTTGCGATACCTGTCAAGGAAGGTGCGCGGAAATTGCCTCGCGCTCACGTGCGCGGCGCGGGACTGAGGTCGGGTTTGACCAAGCGTCGGCGGTCCCGTAGGTTGCGGCCAGAATGTCTGCTCTTGCCGCCGGGATCCTCATCGCCGGGCTGTTGGCCCTGCTTGCCAGCGTGGGCCTCCTATTCGCGTATCGTGTCGAGCGCTTCGTGGGCACCCGCTACCTGCGGCGGGAGTCGACGTCGCGAGCGGTCCAACTTGGCCCGGCCATCGCCTTCGCCGTCACAGCGCTGGATCTTGCCGTGGTCCTCGCCACCCGCAGCCATCATCGCACGATCGAAACCATCGCTGTGGCGCTGGCGCTAATGTCGCTCTTGGCGACGATTCTGTTCTTGCTATTGCGGGTGTTCTCGGTGTTCACGACCGTGTCCACGGTGGGCGTGATGCTGGGGGTCGCGTCTCTGGTGGTGGTCCTTTCGGTCACCAGCGGGTTCCAGCGTGAGTTCGAAGACAAGGTCCAGGCGGTCAACGCCCACCTCATCGTGACCGCGTATGGCCTCGAACGCGACGTGGAAGAAGCCGACAAGGAGGCCGAGACGGTGCGGGCCAAGCTGCGTGGCATGCCGGGCTTGGTGCGCATCTCGCGCTTCAGCTTCACTGCCGGGGAGGTCATGATTGGCAAAATCGGCGCGAACCTCAAGGGCGTCGATCTCGACGACGGCGTTTCCGAATTGCGGCGCGCGATGGTCGCCGGTTCGGTCGATGACCTGCGCAAGCCCGCGACCTGCCCGGGCGGCACCGAGGCGGCGGACCAGCATCCCGAGCTGGTTGGCCGGCTGATCCTCGGCTCGGATCTGGCCCACCGGGTGCACGCGAAGGTCGGCGATTGCATCCAGGTGCTGGTGCCGTTCTCGGGCGGGGTGGAATCCATCCCCAGCGCGTATTCCTTCAGGGTGGTCGGCCTGTCGACCTTCGGTTTTCAGGAATACGACGCCCGGCTGGCCTTTATTCCTCTGGAAGATGCGAAACGCCTCGGCAACGCGCGCCAGTCGATCTTCGGCGTCGAGCTGCGCTTCGCCGATCCCATGCAGGCCCTGCGCGCCGAGGACGCCGTCGAGGCGCGGCTCGGCCCGGACATGCGCATCATTGACTGGAAGACCTTGAACAAGAATCTCTTCACCGCCCTCGCCATGCAGAAGCTCATCATCTCGCTCCTGCTAGTGCTCATCATCGTGGTGGCCGCCTTCAACATCCTCGCGTCGCTGACCCTGGTGGTGCTTTCGAAGGTGCGCGAGGTTGCCATCATCGCATCGATGGGCGCGCGCGCCCGATCCCTGTTGCGGATCTTCTTGGTGTCGGGCAGCGTGGTCGGCTTCGTGGGAACGGGCTTCGGAATCCTGTATGGCCTCGCCTTGTGCGGGCTGGCGGCACTCTACGGTTACCCGCTCGATCCGAAGGTCTACCTTATTGCGCGTCTGCCGGTGGAGGTGTCCGGGCACGAGATCTTGCTGGTCGCGGGTGCGACGCAGATCATCTGCCTGCTCGCGACGCTCTACCCCGCCTGGCGCGCCTCACGCCAACCCGTGGTCGACGGGCTGAAGTACGTGTAGTCGAGAGGCTAAGGGCCGGGCAAAGCCAACGCGTTGGTGGCGGCCGATTCGCTGGTGACGGACTGCCGCTTCCGCTGCGCGCTGTAACCGAAGCGGTTCTTTAGGCTGTTGATGGGCTTTTCAAAGGTGTGCCAGGAAATCATTGCCGCCGCCAAGGTGATCGCAAGCCCGATGAAGGTGTTGGTCAGGGTGGAGTGACCGAAGTACTTGCCCGACCAGCCGAGACTGTTGGGGTGGAAAAGGTAGAGGCCATAGCTGATTTGCCCGAAGTAGGCGAAGGGACGGAAGGCCAGCACGCGCGCGACAATGCGGCCTGGCTCCTGCCACAGCGTGATGACGAGCGCCGCGGTCGCGATCCCGAGTGATAGAGGGCCGAAGGTCGCGTAGTAGACGCCGATGCCCGAGCGGCCAAGGTAGAAACGTCGGATATAGAGCACGAAGAACGCCGCGCCGAGCAGCCCGAAAAAGCGAAGCATGCGTGCGTTGATGCGGCAGAAGCTGCCGTGGCGATCGATGATGGCGGTGGCGATGCCTAGCCCGAGCAAATCGAACTGCATCGGAGACAGCACCCAGAAATCGCGCGCGGACCCCGCCCGGTAGATGACAAAGCGGGCCGCAGCCACCGCGAGGATGATGCCCGCAAGCAGCCTCACCAACGTGCGCCGGCTGGCCACTAACACGATGAGCGGCGCGAGCAGGTAGAAGTGCTCCTCGACCGCAAGGCTCCAGAAGTGCCCCTGGCGAATGCGGTCCATGCCGACGAGGAAGGATCGGACATTGGTTAGGTACGCGAGGTGCCAGGGAACGCAGTCGCGCGCGACCGGATCCGATTGCCCGGAGAGAAGCATGAGCAGGGCAAGAATCCCGATGAACAGGTAATAGATGGGAAAGATCCGCAGCGCTCGACGGACGTAGAAGATTTTCAGCTTGGCACCAAGGCCGAAGCCGGGGCGCTGCTTCGCCTTTAGGTCCAGCAAAATGCCGCCAATCAGAAATCCCGACAGGACGAAGAAGACGGGAACACCTAGAAATCCAAAACGGATGACGGGCCAGTTCCCCCACGGGCTCCACTGCAGGGCATGAAAGAAGAAGACTAGCAGGAAGGCAAAGAAACGGAGCCCGTCGAGGGCACGGTTGTGGCTCTTGTCGATGGGCGCAGCGGATCGCATGACTCAGCTTGCCCTCTCGGGCCTTTCGGGTGTTTTTTACTATCTCGCCCCGGCAATTGCACGAGGCTTCGGAGAGCGGCCTCTCTAGGAACGCCCGCCCGGGCTAAGCCGTCCGACCTCGGCCTGAAGCCGCGCCAGTACGGTCTTGTCCACGTCCGAAAGGCGGATCCCGACCCGGCGTTCGTGTTTCGCCACCACCTTCCCGCGACCGTGAAAAATAGAAATGCCTTCGTTGTCCACGATGGCGACCTCGAAGACAGCCCCCAGCGAGACTTCCTCGTCGATGGGAATCACGAATCCACCCAAACGAATGTTGATGAGCGGATTGTTGGTAAAGTAGCCGACCGTGAGTGGTGTCAGGCGAATCTGCAGCTCGTGTCCGTTCACCGAAAGCCCCGGCTGCACGCGCGTGGCGCCGTGGAGCGGATGGACCCCCTTTCCGGAGGTCGCTGGACGAGCGTCCAATGTACGCGACTCGTTGGCAAAGTCGAGCGGCACCTCGGACACCCTGCCCTCGCGTTCGTTGGTCGCGACAATACGATCCAGGCACTTCTTGCTGTCGTCATCCAGCTCGCGAAAACGAATTCCCATCCCGCGTACCGGCGACTGGGTTACCCGCACCACCTCGCCTTTGCCCTTGAGCAGCGCGAGTCCGTCGTCGAGGGCGAATTCGAATTCGATCATCGAGCCAACCGGACCGGTCTTGTCCGACGCGATGAACATTCCGGTTCGACTCAGGTTGAGCGACTGGCTTTCGTGAAAATCGAGGATGCTGGGATAGCGAAGCTTGACCTGCGCCACCACCGGGAAACGGGGATCGCGCGGCTGTTCGCCCGGCCGAAGCTGCGCTGTCTCCCCGGCCGGGTAGAGCTTGGAGGTCCGACCGCTGGCCACTTGGGCCGGCATGGCGCCCGTCGTCCTCGTGTCCTTCGCTTCCGCCATTGCTTCGCGCTGCTACGGCACGTAGTCGGGCGGGTTGCTTGCGCCGGTGCCGAAGAAAAACTGCTCGGCCTGATCAAACAGGAGCTTCTGGCCGGCCGGCGAGCCCAGGTCCAGGCGGTACTCGTTGACGACGCGCTTGGAGAACTCGATCCACTGCATCCAGGCCTGCTGCGAGACCTGGTCGTAGATTCGCTGGCCCAGCTCGTTGTTGAACGGTTTGTAGGCGATTCCAGGCAGCTCTTGCCCGAGCTTCACGCACTTGACCATGCGAGGCATCTCATCTCCTTGCGGTATTGCCAGCGGGATCTTAGCAGGTCCAACCGGCGATAGGCCAATGCAGATGCTTCCGATGGCCGTCTCACGGCCCGAGCAACCGCCCCAGGAAGACAAAGGTCCCGAGCACCCGGTCGACAAGCTACCGTTGCTCCCTTCCAGGCCTGGCGGGGTTCGCAAGTGTTCCGTCGCCCGGGACCGCGGGCTTTTTCCCACAACTCTTGCGCGAACGCCAGTGGTTTTGCCTGGCTTTGCCGATCACTTGCGGCCGAGCCGTCGGGCCGTCGACGCTATCCGGCCATTCCGGTCTTGCGCAGATGCTCGACGTAATATTCGGACGGCTGCCGTTCCGAAAGCTCGCCGCGGAAGATCGCATCCTCGCACAGCTTGCGCAGCTCCCCGACCCTGCGCGACGGCGGGAGCGAAAAGGCCTCCATGATGGCGTTGCCCAGGCCCGGGGGCAGCGGTGGCAGGCGCGCGTCGAGCTCGCGGATGGCGAGAATCCGCTGCAAGAGTGCCTCAATATTGCGGGCGGCCTCCTGCCTGCGCCCCGGCCGCGCGGAGGTCACGTCGGCGCGAGAGAGCGCAACCAAGTCGTCGAGCAAGTCTCCCATTTCATGATCGAATCGCCGCACCGCCGCGTCGGTCCACGCTTGCTCGTAGGCGTTCGCCCGCAAGTGGTGCAGGATCAAGTCGTGGATGCGCTGCCGTTCGCTTCGGTCGAATCCTAGCCTGCGACCGATGGGCCCGAACATGCGCGCGCCCACCTCGGCGTGGCGGTGGAACGTGACGCGACCGTCGGGCAGAAGCACCCGGGTCGATACCTTGCCGATATCATGCAGCAGCGCGGCCCAACGCACGATGGGCTGGACGGGAGACTGCGCGACGACCTGTTTGGTGTGCTCCCAAACGTCCTTATGCCTGCGTCCCGCCTCCTGAGAAAAGTCCACGGTGGCTTCCAATTCGGGCAGGAGCGCACCCAGCGCCTGGGCGTCGTGCAGCCACTGCAGGCTCTGCGGCGCGCACGGGCCTACGATCACCTGTTCCAGGGACTGCCGCACGCGCGCGGGTGGCAGCCTTGCAAGCCCCGGAGCGCCTAGTCGAGCCGACTCGGTGACCTCGGGAGGGACAGTGATCCCCGCCGCGGCGATGCGAACGGCAAACTCAAGGATGGCGTCGGCGCCCGTGCCGAATGGCCGAGACTCGTCTTGCATCACGCTACCTCGCAGGAACTGCACTGCGCCCGGCCGTTACGGCTGGGATATCTTCTTTTTGTCCTGCTCCCACTTCTTCCGCAAATGATCGAGGATTGGTTGGGCCTGCTTCAGCCTGCCGACCAGGCTCTTCTCGGTGATGGGGTAGTTGGTCCCGAACTTGAGGCCGTCATCGTAGAGGAACCTGCCGACCTCGTCGTCGTCGATGAAGACGGAAATCTTCTTGCGCGCATAGGTGGCCTTGCGCAGCGCCGGCCAGCGACCGTCGAGCCAACCCATCAAGGCGGGATCGCAGGAACGCTCGAACACGGTCAGCTCGCTCGCGAATCGGTCGAGCTCCTCGGCAAAGCGCTCGCGGAAAAGCGGCGCGCTATCGCCGCCCTTGGCCACCACGTGCCGGGCCGCCAGGCGCAGCATGATGGCGTCCTCGCCGTAGCGCAGATACGGTTCAACGCCCCCTTCACGCGGTGTGATGATGTAGACCACCGCCGTGGCGGCGATCTCGCGAACCTCGTGCTCCAGGTCCGGATCGGACACCGCTTCCAACAGCACTTTGAGGTCGAACGGCAACGAGACCAAGGCCCGCGCAAGTGTCTCGAGGAAACTGCGCTCTTGATCCTTATCCATGGTCGTGCCGAGGCGAGAGATGGGTTGAGAGTTGGCGGTTGGCGTCGGCCAACCAGAAGTGGGCTTCATACTACTCAATTCTTTCCGGAAAGACAGCGTCTAGCCGCTTAAGCCCGAGATTCTCGCGAGGCACAGTGCGCCGGAACGTCTTCGGGCATGGAAGCGATTGATTCGTGTGCCGAGTATCCTTAAACTGGCCCCGTGGACCAGGCCCAACTGGACCATCCTTTGAGGTAACCTAGGTGTCTGATCATTTTCGTCGCACAGATCCCCGCTATGCACGCCGACTAGAAGTCGAGATCACTGCGGGCGAAGAGAAGCGCACCGCCACCACCGGCAACATCTCGCTGGGCGGCCTGTTCATCGAATCCGAACACGTGTTTCCCCTGCAGACTCGCCTGCAGATTCGCTTTCGGATTCCCACCCAACCCGAACCCATCGATGTGAGCGGCGAGGTTCGCTGGATCGAGCAGGGCGGCCCGGGCCAGCCGGCTGGCATAGGCGTCCGCTTCCAAGGCCTGCGCGCGCGCGAGGTCTGGGCGCTGAATCGGTTCTTCCAGGGATAGCTGCCTAGCGGCGCAGCGCCGCAGGGAGTAGCGGCGACGGTTCGCCAGTGCACGTGATCCACAACTGGTGCGCCGCGCGGGTCATCGCCACGTGCAGCAAGCGGCGCGCATGGTCGTTTTCGGGATAGGATTCTTGGTTCGCCTCGAGCAGGATCACGATGTCGAACTCGAGCCCCTTGGTCTGCTTCACGTCGGTGACGTCGATCCCGGGGCGAAAACAGAAGTCCTGATCGGCTACCAACCGCAGCGCGGGAACCTCGGCCGCGGCCAATGCCTCGTAGTGAAGGCGCGCTTGCTCGGGATGGCGTGCGATGAGCGCCACCGAGGCCAGCGGTTCGCGGTGGACCAGATCGCGCAACACCCGCACCAAGAACTCGCAAGCTTCTCCCGAGGATCCGAAACGGAAGCCTTCCACCGCCGCGCCCGAGCGGGGCACTTGTGGCCTTTCGTCGCCGAGCAGGGGACCAAGCACGTGCAGAGCTACCTCGACGATCTGTCTCGTGGAACGGTAGCTCGTGCGCAAGGGCTCCACGCATTCGTGCGAAAGCCCGAGGCGCCCGAGCATGTCGGGCCAACTTGTGAAGCCGTGCTCGGGCGCGATACCCTGGTTGGTGTCGCCGGCCAGGGTGATCGATCGCCGGGTGCTCGTGCTGTCGAGCAAAACCGCGAGCTCGACCGGCGCGAAGTCCTGCACCTCGTCCACCATCAAGTGCCGGTAGGCGAGCGCGCCGCGCGAGCCTTGCAAAGATCCGCGTTGCAGCTGGTGGATGCGCAAGAGCAGGGCCTCGTCCTCCACGTCGATGGCGTAGGGATCGTCCTCCTCCTGGGTGGCTTGTCCCGAGCGCAGGCGTTCGCGTTCCGAGCACCAACGGCGAATGCTGTCGAGCTGGCTCTCCGAGAACAACCCGGCCGCGTGTTTGGCGAAGCCATCGCCAAGGGCTTGGCGGTCGGTCAGCAGCGACGCCCATTCGGCCACTACGTCACGGGTACGCGCGCGCAGGCGGGCGCCGCAAGCTTCGATCTTGGTACGCAAGAGCGCGGAAAAATCGGACTCTTTGACGAAACGGGCAAGCGCCGTGACCCGCACGTCCACCGGCCCCGACGACTGGTCCCAGGCTGCCAAAACCGGAGCGGCCCCCGATTCCAGCGCGACCAGCGATTCCAGCGTTTGCCGGCACCACAGCGCCAATTGCGACTGCCGGTCGGCGAGTATTCCTAGCATCGCCCCGTGCGACTTCGCGCGCATCACCAGCGCTGGGGTCCTGTCGGTGGTCTCGCAGGCGAGAGCGGGCAGCGTCCTTTTGCGAGCTTCGTTGGCCCACGCGGCGAAGGTTCGCACCTTCACGCCCGGCACCTCCAGCTCTGGCAGCACCCTCGACACATAGGCGGCCAAGGCCCGTTGGTAGACGATGACCAGCATGTCCCCGACCTTGAAGTAGTCGGGATCGATGAAGTTGAGGTAGGCGATGCGGTGCAGGCCGATGGTGGTCTTGCCGCTCCCTGCGCTGCCCTGCACGACGATGATGCCCGAGCTCGGGCGGCTCAAGATTTCGAACTGCCTTGGATCGATGAGCGCGGCGATGGCAGGCAAGAAACGGTCGGTTCTGCGACGGCCGTCGCTCTCGAATCCGAGCTGGGCCTGGGCGGCCGTCCGCTGTGGACCCCGAACCGCCTGCGCCACGCCCAGCCGCAGGTTACGCAGATCGAGGCTGCGCCAGATTGGCTCGGGCGGCTCGCGGGCGAAAATCCCTTGTGCCGAGGCCACCCGCCGGAGCTCGGTGTCCACGATGGTCACGGTTCGCCGGGCCAGAATCTCGCCTTCCACCTCGCGCTCACCCAGCCTCTCCTCGAAGGTGTCGCCCTCCTCGTAGCGGTAGTAAAGTCGCGAGATCGGCGCGTTCCGCCAGTCGACGATCTGCACCCCGCCACCGGGCTCCACGTAGCCGCGCTGGCCGATGAGAACGTCGCGTCGCCGCCCCGCCTGGCGCAAGCGCAAATGGCCGAAGTACGGCGAACGCCTATCCACCGGCGGGCTGTCGCCCTTGCCACGCTGGCGCGAGAGCGCCTCGATCCGGTGCATCTGTTCCACCAGGGGTCCTTGATCCTCGGGCTTCGCTTCCGCCAGCGCGTCCCGCAGCTCGATGAGCACGGCCGCATCGTCGACCGGCGTACGCAAGCGCGTCGGCGGCTCGTCCAGCTTCGCCAGAACCACCCGCAAGAGCGACTCTTCCTCCGCCACGACGGATGGTATCGCAGCCTGGTCGGCTTGCTCTTGGGTCTTGCTGTGGGCTCGGTTCTTCACAACAAAGTCGTCTAGTCTAAAGATGAAAGCAGGGCTTCTCAAGCCACAAGCGCAAATCCTTCGCGGGATATCGGTTCGGGCGTAGGAAAGCCAATGATTTCGGTATCACACCGCAGGCAAGTGGATGGTGAAGGTGGTTCCCCTGCCGGGCGCGCTCTTCACGTCGATGTGGCCGCGGTGGTCCTCGACGATACGGGCGGTGGTTGCAAGCCCGAGGCCTGTGCCGTCTGGCTTGCGCGAGAAAAACGGCTCGAAGATGTGGTCCAGATCCTCGGCCGAGATACCAACCCCGGTGTCGCGAACCATCAAAATCGCTTCCACCGGAGGGGTGGGTTTGAGCCCTGCGCCGAGGTAGATGGTTCCGCCGTCCGGCATGGCCTCTACGGCGTTGCGTAGCAGGTTCCAAAGCACCTGGTGCAGTTGCCCGGAGGCGGCATCGACGAGTACGCCGGGCTGCGCATGGACCTGCAGCTGCACGTCCTTCATGCGTCTTTCTTGTTCAAAGATCTTGGCGATGTCGCATACCAGCTCGCCGAGATCCAACCGCTGCCGCTCCTCGCTGCGCGGACGGGCGTAGTCGAGGAGGCTGGAAATCAAGGCGTTGACCCGGTCGACCTCACGCACGGCGATGTCCACTAAGTTTCTGGTTTCTTGATCCGCGCCCGGCAGGCGCCGCAGTACCTCGACCGAGCCCGAGATGCTGGCGAGCGGGTTGCGTATCTCGTGCGCGATGTTGGCCGCCAGTCGCCCGATGCCGGCCAGGCGCTCCGCGCGCGCCACCGCCTGCTCCATCTGTCGCAGATCTGTGAGGTCCTGAAAGTGAATCACCCTTCCGGTGACGTGGCCCGAGTGATCGGAGAGCGGCGTGACGGACAGGCCGAGTCGGCGCTCGACCTCGTCTGCGCGCACGGCATCAACTTCGTCGCGCAGAACGCGCCCCTGCGCCCCGGCCTTGGCCAAGAGATCGTCCAGGCGGGGGATCTGGCGGCTCAGCTTCTGCCCGAGCGGCGGCGCGCCACCGAGCCCCAGGATCTCGCAGGCGGCGTCGTTCATCGTGGTGATAGTGCCGTCGAGAGTCGTGGTGACAAGTCCTGACGGCAGGCAGCGAATGGTGTCCTGGTGCAGAGACGCCAGATCGCCCACGATCTGCTGCTGTACCGCTAGGCGCTCGCCGGCCTTGCGGCGTTGCCTGGCCAGGCTGACCCCGAGGGATCCGATCGAGATCAGCCCGGCATGAAAGATCACGATCCGGAAGACGAGCTCCTCGCGCGTGAGATCCCACGGGAAGACCGTCTGTCCAGTGATGGGCGGGAGGATCTTGAAGTAGCCGAGCAGGGAAATGCACGCGAAGAGTAGCGCGCTGGCCAGTGACACGCTAGCCGCCCCGAACCCCTTGGGCAGGGCCGACACGACCACCACGTCGACCAGGTAAAGGAAGGTGTATCCGCTCTGGGCACCGCCGGTGGCGTGAACCAGCAAGGTCACGAGCACGAGATCCACGCCTATCTGGATATCGGCGAATCGCACCGGATCATGGATGCGGCGCAGGGTGATGGCGTACGCCAAGCTGGCCAGGTAGGTGGTGGCCAAGAGGCCGAACACGAAGCGCCCGAAAGGCGAAGAGAGGGTTTCGATCGAGCCCACGGTGAGGGCCAGCACCACCACCGACAACATGAGGACGGTGGCCAACCCCGCCCGCACGAGCATGAGGTAGGTGACGATGCGCAGCGCCTCGGCGTGCGCGCGGTCGGCCCCAGGTCCCGAATCTGCCGTCACCAGCGCGGTCAGAGACGGTGAGGACGACGAGCCCAGCTGCCCCGGCAATTGCCGAGCAGGCTCATCGGCGAGCGGTCCTGTCTTGTCCATGCTCCGGTTTCGGGCGAAATGCGTGGTCTTGGCTAACCGCCCTTGATGTTGCCGGCCATCTCGAAGATGGGCAGGTACATGGCGATGACCAAGCCGCCGACCACGGTGCCAAGGAACACCATCAGCAGTGGCTCGATCATGCTGGTCATGGCTGCCACGGCCACGTCGACTTCTTCCTCGTAGAAGTCCGCGATCTTGGTCAACATAGCATCCAAGGCGCCGGTCTGTTCGCCGACGCTGATCATCTGGACCACCATGGGTGGCATGAGCCCTGTTTCCATGAGCGGCGTCGACATGTCCTTGCCTTCGGAAATGCGCGCCCGCACGAACATGATGCCGTCCTGGACCACGACGTTGCCCGCGGTCTTGCCCACGATCTCCATCGCGTCAAGGATGGGAACGCCCGACGAAAGTAAGGTGCCCATGGTGCGGGTGAAGCGCGCCACCACGGTCTTACGCAACACGGTCCCAAGCACGGGAAGCTTGAGCAACATGCCGTCCCAGGCCAGCCTTCCCTTGCGCGAGCGAAGGAGCAGTCTCCAACCGGTGACCAGCAGGATCAGGCCGACGACGATGTACGGCAGGTAGTTGCGCATAGCATAGGACATGTCGATGACCAGCTGGGTGGGCGCCGGGAGCTTGCCGCCACCGAAGTCCTTGAACATCTTCTCGAACACCGGGATGACCTTGGTGAGCAGCACCACCACCACGATGCCCGCGATGAAAAGAACGATGAGCGGGTAGCTCATGGCCCCCTTCACGCGCCGGCGCAGCTTCTGCGCCTTTTCCATGTATTGCGATAGGCGCTGAAGGATGGTGTCCAGAATACCGCCCGCCTCGCCGGCGGCGACCAAGTTCACGAACAGGTTGTCGAAGATCTTGGGAAAGCGTCGCATGGCGTCCGAAAGCGTGAGGCCGCCTTCGACGCTGCTGCGAATCTGGGCCAGGATCTTTCCGAAGCGCTTGTTCTCGGCCTGCGACGAGAGGATTTCCAGGCACTGCACGATGGGCAAGCCGGCGTCGATCATGGTGGCGAAGAGCCGGGTAAAGACTACGATGTCGGCGATCTTGACGCCCGTGCCGATGGTGGGCAGGGTGAGCTGGATCGGCTGCTTCTTCACCACCACGGGCGAGAGCTGCTGCGTCTTCAACTTGTTGTGGACGGCCTCCTCGCTATCGGCCTCCATCACCCCCTTCTTGAGATCGCCGCTGCGGGTACGCGCTTCCCAAATGAAGGCTTTTAGCTTCTGCCCTGCCATGACTTGCTATCCCCTTCCCATGGGTGGCCGCCCGGCTGGCCGGCCAAGTGTTGCGCCGCCCGTCGAGATGATTTGCTCCAGTTCTTCCGGCTCCGAGCTGTGGCTCATGGCCTCCTCCAGCGTGACCAGGCGGCGCAGATAGAGACTCGCCAAGCTTTGGTTCATGGTCTGCATACCGGACTTTCCCTGTCCGATCTGCATGATCGAGTAGATCTGGTGAATCTTGTCCTCGCGAATGAGGTTGCGAATCGCGGCGTTGGGAATCATCACCTCCAGCGCCGGCACGCGCCCTTGTCCCGAGGCACGGGGCAAGAGCGACTGGCTAATGATGCCTTCGAGCACGAAGGAAAGCTGCGCGCGAATCTGCGACTGCTGGCTCGGGGGAAACACATCGATGATACGGTTGATGGTCTGTACCGCGGAGTTCGTGTGCAGGGTCGCAAAGCATAGGTGGCCGGTTTCCGCCGTGACCAGCGCGGCCTCGATGGTCTCGAGGTCGCGCATTTCGCCGATGAGAACTACATCGGGATCTTGGCGCAGGATGTATTTCAATGCCTTCTTGAAGTTGTCCGTGTCGGCACCGATCTCGCGCTGATTAACCAGGCACTTCTTGTGAGGGTGCAGATACTCAATGGGATCTTCGACGGTGATGATGTGCTCGTGCCGTTCAGAATTGATCTTGTCGATCATCGCCGCCAGCGACGTGGTCTTGCCCGACCCGGTAGGCCCGGTGACCAGCACCATCCCGCGCGGCTTGTTGCAAAGCTCCTCAATCACCGGCGGCAGGCCCAAATCGGCGAAGCTTTGCACCTTGAAGGGCACGGTTCGGAACGCGCCGCCCACCGCACCTCGCTGCATGAAGAGGTTGGCGCGGAAGCGGGCCACGCCGCGCACGCCGAACGAGAAGTCGAGCTCCTTGTCCTCCTCGAAGCGCAGCTTCTGCGTGTCGGTCAGCACCGAGTAGCAAAGCTGCTTGGTGTCCACCGGCGAAAGCTGATTCACTCGCAGCGGCACCAGCACGCCGTCGATGCGAAGCTGGGGTGGCGATCCTGTGGTGATGTGCAGGTCGGAAGCCCCCTGCTCGACCATGGCCTTGAGGAGCTGTTGAAGATTGACGTTGAGCCCACTCGAAGGTGCTGGTGTTGGGTCCAATGTTGCTCCTTCAGTCCGAAGCGGTGATGCGCGCAACTTCTTCCACCGAGGTGACGCCTTGGCAGATCTTGCGAATGCCCGACATGCGCAGCGACCGCATTCCGCGCCGGACCGCCTCGGCTTTGATCTCGACCGCGGCCGCCCCTTGCAAGACAAGCTCCTTGAGCGGGTCGCTGAAGGGCATCACCTCGTAAAGTGCGACGCGTCCCTTGTAGCCGGACATGTTGCACACCTGGCAGCCGGCGCCGTGGAAGCAGGTGGCGGTTTCGATCTCAGCGTCGGTCGTGCCGAGTGTCTTCAGCTCATCCTTCGGCGTCGGGATGGGCTGTTTGCAGTTGCTACAAATCTTGCGCAGCAGGCGCTGCGCCTGCACCAGCTGTACCGCCGCCGTGACCAGGAACGGCTCGACCCCCATGTTGAGGAGACGGGTGATGGTCGAGGGGGCATCGTTGGTGTGCAGGGTGGAGAGCACGAGGTGGCCGGTGAGCGCCGCCTTGACCGCGATCTCTGCGGTCTCGAAATCGCGGATTTCGCCGATCATGATGATGTCGGGGTCCTGGCGCAGAAACGAACGCAAGGCCGCGGCAAAGTTGAGCCCGATATCCTCATGCATCTGCACCTGGTTGATGCCGGGCAGGTTGAATTCAACCGGGTCCTCCGCGGTGCAGATGTTGTCCGCGATCTGGTTCAGCTCGGACAGCGCCGAATAGAGCGTGGTGGTCTTGCCCGACCCGGTGGGGCCGGTCACCAGCACCATGCCGAAGGGTGCGTCGATGGCGGTCTTGAAATCCGCCAGCTGGTCCGGTTCGAAACCGAGCTTGGTCATGTCGAGCTGCAAGTTGCTCTTGTCGAGGAGACGAAGGACTATCTTCTCCCCGAAAAGCGTGGGCAGAACCGAGACGCGGAAATCCATCTCCTTGTTCGCGCCGACCTTGAGCTTGATGCGTCCGTCTTGCGGCAGGCGGCGCTCGGCGATGTCCAGGTGGGACATGATCTTGAGGCGGCTCGACAGCGCGGCCTTCAGCTTCGTCGGCGGGGACATCTCCTCGTGCAGGACGCCGTCGACCCGGAACCGCACCCGGTAGCTCTTCTCGTACGGCTCGACGTGGATATCCGATGCGCCCTTCTGGATCGCGGACAGCAGGATGTGGTTGCACAGCTTCACCACGGGCGCGTCGTCGGCCGCCTTTTCCAGGTCCAGGGTGTCGATCGCGTCGTCGCCACTGCTGCCGACCTCCACCTGCTCCTGGATCTCGTTCATCACCTGGTTGATGTCGAGCTCGTTCTGGCGCTGGTAGTACTTCTCGATGGCCTCGCCGATGCTTACTTCCGAGGCGACCACCACCTCGATGTTGTAACCGGTGACGAACTTCAGGTCGTCGATGGCCAGGATGTTCGAGGGATCGGCGATGGCGATGATGAGCGACGAGCCCGCCCGGTTGACGGGTATCACCCGATGGCGCTCGGCCACCTCCTTCGGCACCAGCGCAATGACGTCACGGTCGATATCGAAATCGCTGAGGTTGATGGCGGGTACGCCGTACTGCTTGGACAGGAACTGGGTGAGGTCGTCCTCCTGGATGGCCCCCACCTTGATAAGCGTGTTCCCCAGGCGTTCGCCCGATCTCTTGCTCTCTTCCTGAGCGCGCTGCAGCTGCTCGGGCGAGATGATTTGGTCCCGGAGCAGAAGCTCCCCGAGTCGACTCATGTTTTACCCACAAACGGTCGTCAGTAACGACCGCCTTCTTGAGCGTTGCCCGATCGTAACAGTGGGTCAGCGTGGAGGCAAGAACCTGAGGGGCTCTTACCCAGCCAAGCGCGTCGGAAGCATTGCCATTGTGCGGGCCGAGCCGAGCTCGGCCGCAGCCAGGTTGTTAATTGTCGAACGGATCAGCGTAGCTTGAGCCTTTGCCCTTCTTGCCGCCCTTAGCCGGCTTTCCGGCGGTCGCAGGCGCGGCGGTCGCAGGCGCGGCGGCCTTGGGCGCGGGTTTGGGTGCAGGTGCGGGGGTCTTGGACGCCGGCGCTGGCCTCGGCGCGGCCGCATGAACAGGCTTGCCGTGTACCTCGCGCCGGTGTGGGCGCGCCTGCAGCTTTTCGAGCTCTTGCGCGGGAAGCGCCGTCTCCTCAGGCGTGGCGGCCGCGGGCTTTGCCTCTTCGGGCTGGGCCGGCGCCGCGGGTGCTGGCGTTGGCGGCAAGGGTTGCACCTGCGCTGGCGGCGCTGGCGGCGGCTGCGGTACCGGCGGGGGCGCCACAATGACAGGCGAAGGCGACGCGGGAGAGGGCAGAAGAAGCTTCAGCACCACGGTGGCGAGAATCATTCCGCCCAAAACCAGAAGTCCGCCCAGCATCAAGTACTTCAGTTTGGCCGCGCCGTTGGCGGTCGCGACGGGCTCGGTTGCCCCAGGCGGGATTTCCTGTTGCACCACTTGGGGCTGTTCGCGTGTCACGCTGACGCGCCCCTCGCGCGCCGCCGCCTGCTGCTCTTCGGCCACCAGGGGGTTCTCCGTGACCAGCGTGCGATCTTCCGTCGGTGGCGCGATCTGGAAGTTCGGGGAGGACGGCCTGCTGACCGACGGAAGCACCGGTTCATAAGCGAGCGGAAGTACGGGCTCGTGAACCGACGGCAGAGCAGATTCGTGCACCAATGGGGCCATCGCTGCGCCAAACCCATCGGGCAACGGCAGCGAGTCCACCGGCGCGGGCATGGTGGGCTCGGGTTCCGGCGCTTTAGCCGGCAATACCAATTTCGCGAGCAAGTCCTCGTACGCCAAGTTGGTAGCTGCGCCGGCCTCTTCGAGGCTCTCGGCTTCCTCGCCCACAAGTCCGGGCGGCGCAGGAGGCGGTGGCAAGAAGGTCGTCGCAAGCACCGGCCCGGGCGTTTCCAGCATCACCTCGAGCCCGTCGTCGGAGGCTTCCCCGCCGGTTACGACTCCCTTGTGGGAATCTTCCTCGACAAGCAGGTCGGCGATATCGTCGACGGACGCGTCGTGTGATCCGTCATCCTTGTGTGTCGGCCCAGGGCCAGTCGACATTGGGTGAGTCCTTTCTGAAGCCGCACCGCGAAGGCGGTGTGGTTAGTGATTGAAGCGAAGTTTCTTGTCGGACAGCTACAAAGTCAATCCCTCCCGTACACTTCACCGCGTTTGACAGGCAGGAGCTACGTACTAAGGTTGCGTCTCCCGCCGCCCGAAGGCCAATTAACGATGCCAACTCACGATTCACGTCCCCGACACCGCGCGCCATTCAACGATCGCCGCGCCTCGTCTCATGCCAGCCAACGACAAAGTGCAGGAATGGTCATGCGGGAAGGCATTTACCGCCTGACGGATGACGTCGCTCGGCGCGTCCGGCTGGGACATCCCTGGGTCTTTCGCGATGCCCTGGGGGCGCGCAAGGTCAGCGAGCCGACCGGGACGCTGGTCGACCTGGTGGGTACCAACCGCAGCTTCGTGGCGCGCGGCTATGTGGACAGTGAGCATGCCGTGGCTGTGCGCGTCCTCACGCGCGATCCGGACGAGCGCGTCCATCCGGGTTCCGGCGCCATCGCGGCCAGATTTGTGCGCGCGGTGCAGCTAAGGTGGCAGGTGATGGGAACGTCGCATCCGACCGCCTTGCGCCTTTTCGCGGGCGAGAGCGAGGGGTTGCCTGGCGTGGTCGTGGACCGCTACGGCGATTTCGTGGTGGTGCAATGGCTTTCCGCCGGTGCCCTGCCGTGGCGGGAGGAGCTTCACAAGGCGATCATCGATTCGGTCGGGCCGCGCGGGATCTACGACCAGAAGCGCGTACGCCCGCTTGGTGGCGAGGGCCCGCCCGAGCCGGCGGTTCGGGTGTCGGGCGAGGAAGCGCCGCTCGAGATCGTGGTCGAAGAGGCTGACTGTCGCTTCGCCGTGGACGTGACCGCCCCGCTCGGGGTTGGCTTCTTCCCCGACATGCGGCTCGGCCGTAACGCCGTCGCCCGGCGCGCTGCCGAACGGCGGGTGCTCAACCTGTTTTCCTACACCGGCGCATTTTCCGTGCGCGCCGCCAGGTCCGGAGCGAGCGAGGTGGTTTCGGTGGACAGCGCCGCCAAGGTGCACGTGCGAGCGCGCCGCAACTACGAGCTCTCCGGGCTCGACCCGAGCCGTGCCGAATTCATCGCCGCCGACGCGCAGAAGACGCTCGATCGCTTCGCCGACCGCCGCCGCTTCTTCGATCTCGTGGTCTGCGATCCGCCGACCTTTTCGCACGGCCCCGGCCGGAGCTTCTCGGCCGCCTCGGATCTGGGCCGCTTGGCCGGAGCCGCCGCGCGCGTGATCGTGCCCGGTGGCTTCCTGGCGCTGGCCACCAACGCCACCAAGCTGACTTCCGCCGACGTGGATCGTGCGCTCGCCGAGGGCGCGGCTTCCTGTGGTCAGGATCTGCGCATTGTCGAGCGGCTCGGGCTTCCACCCGATTTCCCCGTGAGCCCTGGATTTCCCGAGGGCAACTACCTGAAGTTCGTTCTGGCAGTGAAGGTGTAGAGACTAGCGTCTTGCGAACGCGGCGCCGATCCGGCGGCCCGCCTCCGTTGGATCGGCGGCGTTGTCCACCGCCGCGATGACTGCGGCCGCGCTGGCCCCGGCCTCGGCCACTTGTGCGACGTTATCGAGGGTGATACCGCCGATGGCGACAAGGGGGACCTTCACCCGGCCCGCCAGCGCCCGCAGCGCTGACAGGCCCACCGCCGGATCTGCGTCGGGCTTGCTTTGCGTGGCAAAGATGGGGCCGAAGCCGATGTGATCGGCGCCGCCCGCCGCCGCCGCCTGGGCCTCAGCAAGGTCGTGGGTCGAGATTCCCACGGCCAGCCGGGACGTCTGCAAGGTTTCGCGGATCCGAATCGCGTCGGCGAGCGGCAGGTCGCTCTGGCCCAAATGAATCATGTCGGCGCCCACCGCGAGCGCCACATCCAGCCGATCATTGACACAAAACGGGATCGTGTTCTCGGCACAGATCCGGCGCACCTCGTGAGCCAGGCGGCAGAAGGCTCCCGTCGGCAATTGTTTTGCGCGCAGTTGCAGGCAGCAAGGCCGGGCGGCAAGCAGGCGCCGCGCGTGGGCGAGAGCGGCAGGCGAATCGACGGAAGTTCCCTTCACGTCGACAATGGCGTAGTAGCCTTGCACGAGAAGCGACATCGCACCATGTTCTTGCACGACGGGAAAGCGCCGTCGACCGTTCTTCATGCCAACCCCCTTCAAGCTCGTGACCGACCTATCGCCCGCGGGCGACCAGCCTCGCGCCATCGACGAGCTCGTGGCCGGGGTTCGGCGTGGCGACCCAGCGCAGGTTCTGCTCGGCATCACCGGCAGCGGCAAGACCTTCACCATGGCCCACATCATCGAGCAGGTGAAGCGCCCGACCCTGGTGATCGCCCATAACAAGACCCTCGCGCACCAGTTGTTCGGTGAGTTCAAGCAGCTCTTCCCCGACAACGCGGTCCACTTCTTCGTCAGCTACTACGACTACTACCAGCCGGAAGCGTACGTGCCTACCACGGACACGTACATCGAGAAGGACTCGCTCATCAACGAAGAGATCGATCGCATGCGGCACGCGGCGACCTACGCGCTGCTCACCCGCCGCGACGTCATCATCGTCGCCTCGGTGTCGTGCATCTACGGCATCGGCGCGGCCGAGGCGTACCTGGGCATGAAGATCGACCTGGCGGCGGGGGTCGAGGTTCGGCGGGACGCGGTCCTGCGCCGTCTGGTGGAGATCCAGTACGAACGCAATGACGTGGACTTTTCCCGCGGCACCTTCCGCGTACGTGGCGACGTGGTCGAGATCTTTCCCGCCTACGAGCGGGAGAAGGCCATCCGCATAGAATGGTGGGGCGACGAGATCGAGACCATCTCGGAGGTCGATCCCTTGCGTGGCAAGGTGCTGCGCAAGCTCGACGAGGTTTCCATTTTTCCGGGTTCGCACTACGTAACTCCGCGGGACGAGCTGGTGCGCGCCATGAAGGGCATCAAGGACGAGCTGCGCGAGCGCCTGGTGGAGCTCAAGGACGCGAACAAGCTGGTGGAGGAGCAGCGCCTCTCGCAACGGACGCTCTACGACCTCGAAATGTTGGAGCAGATGGGCCGCTGCAAGGGCATCGAGAACTACTCGCGCCACTTGTCGGGGCGCAAGGCGGGCGAGCCGCCGCCCACCCTGATCGACTACTTTCCCGACGATTTTTTGGTCATGGTCGACGAATCGCACCAGACCATCCCGCAAATCTCGTCCATGCACAAAGGCGATCGGTCGCGCAAAGAAACCCTGGTTGACTACGGCTTCCGCTTGCCCTCGGCGCTCGACAACCGGCCGCTGCGCTTCGAGGAATGGGAGGCGCGCGCCAAGCAGATGGTCTGCGTGTCGGCCACGCCGGCCGAGTATGAGATTGGCCGAGCCAACGGCGTGATGGTGGAGCAGATCATCCGGCCCACCGGCCTGCTCGATCCGGAAATCGAGGTGCGGCCGGTGGCGAGCCAGGTCGACGATCTGCTGGGCGAAATTCGCGAGCGCACCAAGATGGGCGACCGCGTGCTGGTCACCACCTTGACCAAGCGGCTGGCCGAGGATCTGACGGAATACTACGGCGAGCTCGGGGTGCGCGTGCGCTACCTGCACTCGGATATCGATACCCTGGAACGCATCGAGATCCTGCGCGACTTGCGCCTGGGCGAGTTCGACGTGCTAGTCGGCATCAACCTTCTGCGCGAGGGTTTGGATCTCCCCGAAGTCTCGCTGGTGGCGATCCTCGACGCCGACAAGGAAGGGTTCCTTCGCGCCGCACGCTCGCTGATTCAGACCATCGGCCGCGCGGCTCGCAACGAGCACGGCAAGGTTATCATGTACGCTGATCGCGAAACCGACTCGATGAAGAAGGCAATCGGGGAAACCCGCCGCCGGCGCGTGCTGCAAGAGCAATACAACCGCGAGCACGGCATCACGCCCAAGACCATCCAGAAGGCGATTCAAGAGCTATCGGGTACCGCACAGGACGACCGCTGGGATCCCAGCAAGGCCAAGTTGCCGAAGAAAGGCAAGCGCACCGTCGCGCCCGACGAGCTGCCCGGCCTCATCGCCCAGCTCAAGAAGGAGATGTTCGACTGGGCCGAGAAGCTGGAATTCGAGAAAGCCGCCGAGATTCGCGACCGCGTTCAAAAGCTGGAAGAGCTGCAACTGGACCTGGGCTAGCTAGCTAGTTACACGCGCCCGTAGGCCAACCGCCAGATCTTGGTCCCTTCGGCCTCGCAGTGGCGCTCGCGCCATGAGCGGGCGGCAAAAGGGCTCTTCGGCAGGAAACTCCATGGCTCGCGCAGATTGCGAAAATGGCGTGGATTCTCCCGTTCCAGGACGGCCATCGCGTCGAGGGCGATGTCGAAGATGTCGGTGGCGAGGTGGACTTCTCCGTCGGGGGCGAGCAAGGGCACCAGTTGGTCGACCAGCTCCTCGCCGACCACGCGCCGTTTGCGCTGGCGATGCTTGAACCACGGGTCGGGAAAATTGATGAAGAAGCAGCTGACGCTGCCCGGCCGAAACAGCCTCGGTAGATCAACCGACATGTTGGCAAACACGCTTTGCACCTGGGCAAGCCCGCGCCGGGCACCTTCTTGGTTCGCGAAGTCGACCATGTCGCGGCGAATTTCCACTCCGACGTAGCTGCGCTCCGGATCCTCCAGCGCGCGCTCCATCAGGAAATAAGACTCCGCCGAGCCGAGCTCGACCTCGATGGGCCGATCCATCGGCAGGTCGAGGCGCTTGAGATCGATTTTCAGGAAATTGGATTTCAGCGGATTGACGTGCTGGCGAATGCGCATGCCAACCTCGCCCCGAGCGGGCTAAGCCTTCGCAGGCAGTGCAGGAACCAACTTGCGGAAGCGACGATTCACCACGAGCTGCTGAACGATGCCGAACAGATAGCTGGTCAGGGTGTAAATGGAAAGCCCGGCCGGCAGGAAGAGCGAAAAGCCGGTGAACATGACCGGCATCATAACTGACATCATCTTCTGCTGCTGGGGGTCGGTTCCCGCGGGCGACATGCGCATTTGCAGGAACATCACGGAACCCATTAGCAACGGGGCAAGGTAGTAGGGATCCTTGGCCGAGAGATCGGTGATGTACCAGAAGAACGACGATCGGTAGAGCTCAACCGCGTAGTTGAGGGTCGAGAACAGCGCGATCCAGATCGGCATCTGGATGAGGGCAGGCAGGCACCCGCTGAAGGGCGACACGCCGTGCGCCTTGTAAAGGTTCATGGTCTCGACGCCGAGCTTCTGCTTGTCGTTCTCGTACTTCTTGCGCAGCTCACCGATCTTGCCCGACAGGCCCTGCATCTTCTTGCCCGACACCATCTGCTTGTAGGTCGGATAGAAGGTCACCAGGCGGACGAAGATGGTGAGGCAGATGATGGCGATGCCCCAGTTTCTGGTCAGCCGGTAGAACGTCTTGAGCAGCGCCAGCATCGGCCGCGAGAGCATAGCGAAGGTCACGTCGACGGCGTCGGCCAGCCTGGCGTCCTCACCGCCGGGGCGCACGGCCTCGAGGTCACTCGTGTACTTGGGGCCCGCGAAGATCACCATTGGAAATTCGGTTTTCTCGCCGGCAGCCACCGTGCGCGTGGCATAGGCGAGCGAAACTTCCGCGCTGTCCGAATCAAGCGCTCGCTCCTGGCAGCCTCGCTCGCGCGGCGGGTTCTCGGGGAAGGGCACGGCCGCGATTGCGAAATACTTGTCACCAGCAGCAGCCCAGCGCACGCCACCAACGTAGCCCTGCGATTCTTTGTGGAGCGCATCGACGGTTCCGCGCTTCGCCTTGTCGCCCACATGGCACACCGTCTCGGCCAGGTTGGCCGAGGCGTAGCTGAACATGCCTCCGCCCTTCTTTGCGGGATCCTGGGTGGTCGTCAGATGAATCTGCAAAGCCACATCGATCGGCTTCGCTTCCTTGCTCTGAACCACCACGGAGAGCGCCAGTCGGTAGCGCTGGGGCTCAAGCGTGAAGCGCTTTTCCACCGCCACGTCGTTGGTCTCGGCCCGGAACACCACGGCGTTCGGGTTTGGCTGCCCTACCGTCCAAGTCACGTTGTCCATCCACGCAAACTCCGGCTTTGCAAAGGAGGTACGTAGCGGCGCGGTTTCCTCGGTCCCCGTGCGGATGAGGTCGATGCCCGAGTTGGGCTTGGTCCGGTCGAGCAGGAACTGCCTGTCTTTGAGCTTGACGTGACGGAGAGAGGCGCCCCATGAGGAGAAGACATAATCCACGTCGGGCGACGCCAGCGTGACCAGTTGTTCGGGGCCGCGTGCTTGCGCTCCTTCCGCCGTCTTGCCGGGGGCTGGGTTGGCCGCCAGCGTGTTGTTGCCACCGGCCTCTCGACTCGGCTCGGTCTGGCTGGCGACCGGCGCGGGATTGGGCGCAGACGGCTTGGGTGGTGGGAAGATCTTCCCCCAAAGAAGAAGGATCCCAAGGGAAACCGCCACCGCGATAAGCAAGCGCTTGTCCATCGTCTCTCCTAGCTCTTTGCTAGCCCGTCTTGGCTCGCGAGGGATTGGGTTGACACGGGCACGGGATCGAGACCCGCCCGGGCGAAGGGGTGACAGCGCAGGATCCGGCGTACCGCGAGGGCACCGCCCTTGACGACGCCGAAGCGTGCGATGGCTTCCTCGGCATAGGCCGAGCACGTGGGCTCAAACCGGCAGGCTGGCCCGAGCACCGGGGAAAGGATCGCCCGGTAGGCACGAATCATCGGAAAGAGCACCGCGCGCGCCGGCAACCCGGCTATTTTCGCGAGATGGGTCATTGTGCCTGCACGCGGGAAAGCAAGTTGCGCAGCTCCGACGATGTTGCCGCGAAAGAGTTTTCGGCGGCGGCGGGCTTCGCGATGACCACGAGATCCAGGTCGGTGGCTCGTTCCAGCCGGCGGTAGCTCTCTCGAAGCCAGCGCTTGATGCGATTGCGGGTCACGGCGTTTCCAACTTTCTTGCCCACGGTGACACCAAGGCGCGCCTTGTGTGTGGCGATCCCCTGGGTACGCAACATGGCATAAACAACCAACGTCCGCCCGGAGATCCGACGCCCGTGCTGCTGCACCAGCAAGAAGCCCGACCGTTTTCGCAGCCGCTCGCTGCGGCCCAAGCGCTGGTGCAGGCCCGCAGAGGTCACACGTTCCTATTTCTTGGGAATCGTGACGGTCAGCTTCTTGCGGCCCTTGCGGCGGCGACGCTTGAGCACTTCGCGCCCCGCAGGGGTACTCATGCGTTTGCGGAAACCGTGCGTGCGTTTCCGGCTCCTTCGGTGCGGCTGGTAGGTCCTCTTCACTTCTTCCTCCGGTGTCCCCGGGATGGGCACGGAGAACTAACATTCCAAGCGGGTGCTGTCAACGATCCGTCGGGCGCGAAGTGCGACCTTTCCGTCCCCTCACGTCCAAGCGGCCGGGCACGGCGCAAGCGACAGAGCGACGTTGACTTGGCAATGACCTTCGCTCACCGTCGGAAGGCTCGCCTAGCCGTGCCCGCTTTCCGTCGCTGCGGCGAGGTCGAGCGCCGCGCGAGAGTCTTCTGACCGTCGCCGCTGCAAGATGCACCAGGATGACATGACTCCGCGTCCGTCGGAGAAACGGCACGAAACTTTAACCGAGTTGCTGCAAAGCCCGTGGCATGGACGTTAGCCGTTCTCCGGTTGATGCTTGCCTTTGGTTTACCGATGGGAGCAAAAACCGGGACCAGTAAGTTGGATGTTTTCCCAAGGATCACGTTCATTTGGAGGCGATCCCACCTCGAAATTGAATCCAGATGCCGGTTCGCCTCGCAGCCCGCGAGCTCGTATCTCCGCAGATCTTCATCAGGTCCGAAAGATTGGATTTTTGCCCTTGCTGGGGTCCGGTTGGGTTGATATCAACAGCCTCCCACCGACAGCACACCTTCCGGCCTGTCTTGGGGTACAGGCGGCCGGAGTGGAGCCTAGGGATGCCTGTGGGCACTTTGTGGATTGGTGTGTGTAAAATATCGTATTTATTGATCTATTGTCGACTCGGTCTCTGTGGATAGAAAATGTTGGAACTCTGGGGTGAAGCCGTACGTTCAGTAGAAGAGAGGGTCAAACCGACCCAGCGGGACCAATGGCTCCGTCCTATCACGCTGGTCGGTTTCGAGGGCAGCCGTATCAGGCTGCGCGCTCCCAATCGCTACCAAAAGGAATGGTTCGAGGACCACTACCTTCCCGCCATCCTTTCCGATTTGCAGATTCGAACCAAGACGAGCTACTCGGTGGACTTCGTGGTTGAGGAAGACTCCAAGGAAAGCGCCTCTCAGGCTGGTCCCGGGCTGGAAAAGGAAACGCCAGCTCCTTCGTCGATCCCCAAAGGGATCGACAGCCGCTACACCTTCGACAAGTTCGTGGTGGGCCAGACCAACCAGTTCGCTCATGCAGCCGCGCGCATGGTCTCAAGCTCGCCAGCTTCCAAGTACAACCCTCTGTTCATCTACGGAGGGGTTGGCCTTGGCAAGACCCACTTGCTTCACGCCGTTGGGCACGAAATCCATCGCCAGCATCCCGACTGGAACATCACCGTGGTGACGTGCGAGCAGTTTGTCAGCAGCTTCATCGGTTCGATGCTGAACCAGAGGCGGCACTCGGGCGGAAGCCAGGCCTCCACCAACCAAATGGAGGAATTCCGCGCTCGCTATCGCGAGGCGCCGGATGTCTTGCTGGTTGACGACATCCAATTCCTGTCGGGCAAGGACAGCTCTCAGGACGAGTTCTTCCATACCTTCAACGCCCTCCACCACGCGCACAAGCAGATCGTTCTAACCTGCGACAAGCTGCCCGCGGAGCTGCCAGGCGTGGAAGAGCGCCTGCGCAGCCGCTTCACCTGGGGCCTCATCACCGAGATTGGGCATCCCGATCTGGAAACCCGGGTTGCCATCCTGAAGCGCAAGGCTGAAATTGACGGCATCGATCTTTCCGACGAGGTGGCTTTGGCGGTTGCCGGCTACGTTCGCTCGAACGTGCGAGAGCTGGAAGGTGCTCTCATCCAGCTATCGGCTCGCTCGGCTCTCCTGGGCTGCTCGATCACCAAGGAATTCGCAGAGGAGATTCTTAAGTCCATCGCCTCGGCGGCGCCAAACGGCCTGTCCGTCGAAGTCATCCAGCGCGAAGTAGCTTCGTATTTCGAGGTCAAGCTGCACGATCTAAAGGGACCCAAGCGACACCGCGCGGTAGCCCACCCACGGATGATTGCCATGTACCTATCTCGTCAGCTCACGCCTATGAGCTATCCCGAGATTGGTAGCCGCTTCGGAGGCAAGGATCACTCGACCATCATCAGCGCGGTCCAGAAGATCGAAAAGAGAATCGCCGAGGACCCAAGCCTCAAGAGCGTGATCTCCACGCTTACTGCGCGTCTTCGGCAGCGGTAGCCTAGCGACCCGCCGATGTCGGTGCAAGCTTCGGGCTAGAGGCCTTGATGTTCCCTTTCCGGTCGCAAGCTCACTAGAACCTTCTTCGGATGAGCTCCGCCGGCCACCCGCGACGGCGCGGTTTACTCATCCCTTGTGGCTGGTTTGGGAATTCGGCGCTTCTTCGGCTTTCGATCTGTCCACAGCGGCCTGTGGATGACCATGGTCGCGAGCTGTGGAAGGCTAGGCAAAAATCCCATACTCCGCCCTATCCCCAATTCGTCCCGCCTTCCACCCGATTCTTCCCACAGCGGATCTTGTTACCCTCTGCGAGGGGAAACTTCATCTTGTCCACAAATCCACAGGCCCTAATACTTCTCCCAAAGTAGATCAAAAGACTATAGATTCCAGAGGGGTGTTGATTGATGAGAACTCTTGCCACAGGGTGACCGATGGACTTTCGCATTGGAAAGAATGACCTTCTTCGCGGCCTCTACCTAACGCACGGCATAGCCGACCGGAAGAGCACCATTCCAATTCTCGCCAACGTGCTGATAAGGACGGTTGGCAAGGACCAGGTGCTGTTCGGGGCGACCGATCTCAAGGTTGCCATGATGGCGACCGGCGCCGCGAAGGTGGAAGAAGAGGGTGGCATTACGGTGGGAGCGCGTCAGCTCTACGAAATAGCCAAGGGGTTGGGCGGGGAAGAGGTGCGTCTGCAGCGATCGGATCAAAACTGGCTCTTCATCGGGAGCGGGCGAAGCGAGTTCAAGGTCGTCGGGATGAGCGACCGGGACTTCCCAAAGCTGCCCAGCGTTGAAGAGGTAGCTTGCAGCAAGGTCGACTCTGCGTTGATAGGGGAAATGATTGCCAAGACCATCATCTCAGTGTCGCAGGACGAGACACGGCCTCACCTTGCGAGCGTCCTTTTCGAAAGCGACGGAGAAAAGGCGACCATGGTTTCGACCGATGGGCATCGGCTGTCGAAGATCAGCAAGACCATGGCGGGCGGTCCAAAGTTGGCGGCAGGTGTGCTTTTGCCGCGTAAGGGGTTGTCCGAGGTGCGCCGGGCGCTAGAAGGAAGCCAAGGGGAAATCGAGATAGCGGTGGACCAAGGGCTGTTCGTGCTCAGGTCATCCGGTATGGTTCTGACGGTCAAGCTTGGCGAAGGGCAGTTCCCGCCTTACGATCAGGTGATTCCCAAGGACAACGACAAGAAGGTCACCGTCGGGCGGGAGACGCTGCTGGAAGCGCTTCGTCGAGTGTCGATCATTGCATCGGACAAGACCTGGGGCATTCGTTTCCTGCTTGAGAAAGGGCGCATTTGCATCGAGGCTGACAACCCCGATCTTGGAAATGCCAAGGAGAGCATCGAGGCGGACTACAAGGAATCGCCCCTGCAGATCGGTTTCAACGCCAGGTACTTCATAGACCTCCTCACCGAGATGGGCGGCAACGAAGTGAGCTTGGAGATGGGAGGCGATCTTGATCCCGCGTTGGTTCGGCCGTGCGACGGATCTGACTACCTTGGCGTCATCATGCCGATGAGGTTGTGACGCGGAGGCTATCGAACGGTTGCTGCTGCAAAGTCTGCGCGTGAGAGACTGGCGCAACTTCGTGGAAGCGCTGGTCGATCTGGACTCGAGGGTGACAGTCTTTTTCGGACAGAACGGTCAAGGAAAGACGAATCTTCTCGAGGCGGCCTACTTCCTTCTCGGTTTTCGATCGTTTCGAACCAGCAGCACGAGCGATCTGATTCGCTGGGGTCGCGATGCAGGACGGCTCGAAGGGCGGATAGTGCTTCAGGGCCTAGAGAGGAAGCTGACGGTCGAGATTGCGGTGGGAAGAAGAAGGACGGAGCTTGATGGGAAGGCGGTGAGGCGGGATTCGAGCTCGCTCGAGGGCGCGGGCGTCGTCGTGTTTGGGCCCGGGGATCTGCAACTACCCAAGGGGCCGGCATCGGAAAGGAGGCGAGCCGTGGATCGCGCGGTGTTTGCGGTGCGACGGCCGTATTTCAAGGAGGCATCCGAGTTCGAGCGCGCGCTGAAGGGAAGAAACGGGATTCTTCGCCGAGGAGAATGGAGCGCCGAATTGCTCGAGAGTTACGACGAGGCGCTGGCAAGGGTGGGGGCACGCATCGTGGTGCGACGGCGAGGAGTGGTTTCGGCGCTCGCGCCTCTGTTCGAGGAGGTGTTTCTGGACATCCACGGAGACTTGTCGGCCAGCATCCGCTACCGGAGCGACCCCAGGGTGGAGGAGGCGACGGCAGAGGATGAGATCGCGGACGCGTTGCGAGCGGGGTTGGCCGCGGAAAGGGCAAATGATGCGCGTCGAGGTTTCACGGGATTCGGTCCCCAGACCGATGACTTGGAGATGCTGCTGGGATCGCGTCCCGCGCGCGAGCACGGCTCGCAGGGTCAGCTTAGGACGATGGTCTTGGCGCTGAAGATCGCGGAGTTGAAGCACGCGAGCGAGCGCAATGGGGAGGCACCGCTGCTGCTTCTGGACGACGTAGCGAGTGAGCTCGACGAGGAGAGGCGGAGTCGTCTTTTTGGGACCATCGCGCACATGGCATGTCAGACTCTCATCACGATGACGGAGCGAGAGCATTTGCCGGATCTTCAAGAGCGCAAAGACTGGCTGGTGTCGGGTGGGGAGATTAGGCCCTGCTGAGGGCCGCTGGGTTTTGCTTTACTACCCGGGCAAATGATGCTATGTGACTGAAAGTCCTAGGTTTTTCTACATGTCGACAGACGAAGATAGTGCCTTGGGTCAAGAGCCTGCAAAGGCGGGCAGCGAGTACAACGAAGAGAGTATCCAAGTCCTCAAGGGGCTCGAGGCGGTGCGGATGCGACCGGGGATGTACATCGGCGATACCGATGATGGCAGCGGTCTGCACCATATGGTCTACGAGGTGGTGGACAATTCCGTGGACGAGGCCTTGGCCGGTGTCTGCGATCGCATCGGCGTGCAAGTTCACTTCGACAATTCCGTGTCGGTGGAGGACAACGGCCGGGGTATTCCAGTTGGGGAGCATCCCACGGAGAAGCGCCCGACCGCCGAGATCGTGATGACGGTGCTTCACGCGGGCGGAAAGTTCAACCATACGAACTACAAAGTGTCGGGCGGGCTTCACGGCGTGGGCGTGTCGGTGGTGAACGCGCTCTCGGAATGGCTCAAGCTCGAGATCAAGCGGGAAGGGAAGGTCTATTACCAGGAGTATCGGCGGGGAGCTCCGGTGACGGAGCTGCAAGAGATAGGGGTTAGCGAAAAGACGGGGACCAAGGTCACTTTCAAACCGGACGCCAGCGTGTTCAAGGGCACCACGGAATTCAGCTTCGAGATTTTGTCACAGCGCCTGCGCGAGCTGGGCTATCTCAATCGGGGCCTGAGCATCACCCTAGAGGACGAACGTAGCGGAAAGGCACACGAGTTCCAATTCGGGGGCGGGTTGGCGCAGTTCGTAGGAGATCTGAACAGCACAAAGGTGCCGACGCACGACAAGCCCATCCTGGTCGAGGGCGAGCAGGACGGAACCGTGGTCGAGATCGCGCTACAGTGGAACGATTCGTACCAGGATTCGATCTTCTGTTTCACGAACAACATCAAGAACAAGGACGGTGGCACGCACCTGACGGGGTTTCGCGCGGCTCTGACCCGGACCGTGAACGCGTACGCCCAGTCGGCGGGGCTTCTCAAAGACCTGAAGAATGGCCTTGGGGGCGACGACATCAGCGAGGGCTTGACTGCCGTGGTTTCGGTCAAGCATCCGGATCCGAAGTTTAGCAACCAGCCGAAGGACAAGCTGGTGTCGTCCGAAGTGAAGGGCATCGTCGAGCGTATCGTGAATGAGCGCCTGGGCAGGTTCCTGGAGGAGCATCCCAAGGAGGCGAAACAGGTGATCGAAAAGGCCGTGCTCGCGGCCAGGGCGCGGGATGCGGCGCGGAAGGCGCGCGAGTTGGTGCAGCGGAAAGGAGCACTGGACATCTCCTCGCTGCCGGGGAAGCTGGCGGATTGTCAGGAGCGAGATCCGGCGCTCTCGGAACTCTACATCGTCGAGGGCGACAGCGCCGGCGGATCGGCGAAGCAGGGTCGGAACAGGAAGGATCAGGCGATCCTGCCACTGCGAGGAAAGATTCTGAACGTGGAGAAGGCGCGCATCGACAAGATGCTGTCATCGCAGGAGATCGTCACGCTGATCACCGCGCTAGGCTGCGGAGTGGAGAAGGAAAAGGAGATTGACAAGATCCGGTATCACCGGGTGATCGTGATGACCGACGCGGACGTGGACGGAAGCCACATCCGGACGTTGCTACTGACCTTCTTCTACCGGCATTTTCCCGAGATCGTGGAGCGTGGCTATCTTTTTATCGCGCAGCCGCCTCTCTACCGGGTGAAGAAGGGGAAGCGGGAGATCTATCTCAAGAACGAACAGGCGTTGGAAGAGTACCTGCTCGAAAGTGCGACTGAGAATCTCCTCTTGTGCCCAAGCGACGGTGGCGAGCCGGTGCGCGGGGAAGCCCTGCGGCAGCTGGCGCGGCAGGCGGGCAGGTATCGACGGCTGCTGCGCGTGCTTGATCGGCGGGTGGATGCTCGATTGGTGGACGCGATTATCAAAGCCACGAACCTCTCGAAGGCAGATCTGAAGGATGCGAAGCTGATTGCGAAGGCGCTGGGGCGCCTCGAAGAGTACCTGGAGGCCTTCACGCCGGAGCTCAAGGATGTGGTTCTAAAGCTGGCGCCCGACGGGGAACACGGCGGGTACAAGATAGAGGCACCGGTGCGGCCGGCAGGGATTCGGCGGGCGACGGTGATCGATTTCCCGTTTCTGGATTCGCCAGAGTTTGCGGATTTGACGGCGCTCTATCGGGAGCTGGCGGTACTGGGAAAGCCGCCATACCGGTTGCAGGCGGGGAGCGATTCGGTGGAGTTCGGTCGGATGGAGGAGCTTGGGGAGAAGGTCAACGAGCTCGGCAAGAAGGGCTTGCTGATTCAGCGTTACAAGGGACTTGGCGAGATGAATCCGGAACAGTTGTGGGAGACCACGATGGATCCGACGAGGCGGACCTTGCTGCAGGTTCGAGTCGAGGATGCGTTTGAGGCGGATCGGCTGTTTTCGACCTTGATGGGTGATCTGGTCGAGCCGCGCCGGGAGTTCATCGCACAGAACGCGCTGAACGTCCGGAACTTGGACGTGTGAGGAGGCCGGGGAACCCCACAAGCAAACGGCCCGCCTGCAGAGCAGAGCGGGCCGTGCGGAGAAGAGGGCTAGCAGGCGAAGATACGGTTGAGCTTCTCTTCGATCTTGCCTTCGTTGGACTTGGTGGCGACAGCGATCTCTTTGACGAGAAGGGTGCGCGCGGTGTCGAGCATCTTACGCTCGCCGAAGGAGAGCTCCTTGTCGCCCTTGAGGCGCTGGAGGTCGCGCAGGACCTCGGCGATCTCGAAGACCGAGCCAGTCTTAATCTTCTCCATGTACTCGCGATAGCGGCGGTTCCATGTCTGGCCTTCCACCGAGATTTCGCGGCTCTTGAGAATCTCGAAGACTTCGTCGACCTCGTCGGCACGGATGAGCTCACGCAGACCGACCGCCCCAGCGTTCTTGGTGGGGATCATGATCTTCATCCCGTTGTCAAGAATCTTGAGGATGTAGAAGGTCTGCTTGCTGGACGAGATCTCACGGGTTTCGATGCCGGTGATCTGGGCCACGCCGTGCGCCGGGTAGACTGCCAAATCGCCAACGCGGAAAGTGGGCTCCATATAGGTGCTCTCCTGTCAATCCTTGAGGTGTGCCTCAGTAACCGAGGCGCGCGTACTCTACCTCGCCGTTTGATTTTGGTCAAGAGGGAACTGCCGGTCGCGGGTAGGAATTGTGGTGTGCGGGCAGACGAATGAGAATGGTACGGAACCGGGAGGAAAATGGAAGGGGCTTACAAGAGTGTATGTTGACAAAGGAGGGCACGGAAAGGTAGGGTTTTGTCGCACGTGCCATGACGGAAAAGGCGGCGAAGGCCAAGGAGAAGTCGACGAGACCGGGATCCCGCGGAGGCGCGAGGTCCGGCAGGGACGCGGGCACGGGGGGGACCGGTCTGGATTACGTGACGGGTCATGCGGGTGGGGCTGGGTCGGGGCACAGGGGGCGAAGCTCGGGCGCGCTTGGGGAAGGGCTAGGGGCGGGTAAGACGGCCGGTGAGCTGGTGCCGTCGCTGGGCAGCGCGGTGCGGGATCGCGGCGCAGCACCGCCGATGCCGATTCCTATCGCGACATTCAATATTTGAGGCTTTGGGAGATGTGATGAGCGAGCGAAACACGTTGGCTGAGAAGCGGGAAGAGGCGGCCAGAGTCCTGCGGGAGATTCTGGAGAAGATGAGTGTCGATGCTGAGGTGAGCGCGTTCGACGATGGGGAAAGGATCATTCTTGATGCGCACGGCTCCGAGTCGGGGCTGGTGATTGGGAAAAAGGGAGCCACCCTCGACTCTCTGCAGTACTTGGTAAGTCGGATCGTTTTTAAGAAGCCCGGGGAGGTGACGCAGGTTGTGGTGGACGCTGAAGGATATCGGGGTCGGAGGGAAGATTCGCTGGCGGACTTGGCGCGGAAGCTGGCGGAGAAGGCGGTACGCTCAGGAAGGCCTGTTCCGGTTGAACCGATGAGCCCCCACGACAGAAAGGTCGTGCACAAGACGCTGGCGGAGCACCCGGACGTCCGCACGGAGTCTGAAGGGGAGGGGTCGGCTCGGCGGGTCGTGATCTTCCCGAAGCGCGGCGCGCTGGAAGCTAGGTAAGAAAGATCGCCCAGACGGGCCGCAGATCGACAGATTCTGCGAGGGCGTCTGCGAGCAGGTCCGGGGTGGGGGAGTCGAGATAGGGCAGGGTGCCGAGGGGTGGCGTTCCGGTGAGGTCGCCGATCTGGCTTGAGTTGCACATGCGCTCAGAGTTCGGGTCCGGTGTGGTATTGACCAGGATGGTTCCGATGAAGGGTAGGCCTCGGCGGCGTATTTCGGAGATTGCCAGGGCAGTGTGGTTAATGGTGCCGAGAGAATTGCGTGCGACGAGGATGATGGGCAGGTCGAAGGCGGCGGCGAGGTCGGCGGTGGTGATGGCCGGAGCGTAGGGAGATAGGAGTCCGCCTGCGGACTCAACAATCACGGCGTCTCCAAAGGCTTGCGCCATGGTGAAGTGTAGGAGGAGGACCGAGAGGGAGATCTCTAGGCCCTGGGCGGCGGCAGCGGCGGTGGGGGCGACCGGGAGGTAGAGGGGGAAGGGGCAGACCTGGGGAAGGCGGAGGTCGGTGCGGCCGGAGGCGGCAAGCAGGGCCTGCGCGTCGCGAGGGCTTGGATTGGCTCCGGTTTCCACGGGCTTGAAGGGAACGGGGCGAAGGCCGCGGTGGCGAAGAAGGCGCAGCAAGGCGGCGGAAACGGCGGTCTTTCCGACGGCAGTGTCCGTGCCGGCGATGAAGATGCCGGCAGGCTTTTGCACGGGCCGGAGGACGGACTCGGGCGGGGCTGAGATCGAGGGGCCGGTCGGGTTGCTGACGAGGGTAGTTGGCTTGAGCGTGGTGGCAAGGGAGTGGATGGCATCGGCGAGGCGGGAGAGGTCTTCAATGGAATGGGCGGCGGAGAAGGTCAAGCGGAGACGGGCGCTCCCCTCGCGCACGGCGGGCGGGCGGATTGGCTGCACGAAAAGGCCAGCGGAACGGAAGTGACGGGAGGCGCTGAGCGCGGCATCATCAGGGCCTAGTATTAAAGGGTGGATTGGAGACGGGAATGCCTGGCGGGACAGCGCCAGGTGGGACCGGAATACCGTGATGTTGTCGGCCAGACGAGCGCGGAGGGCGTCACCCTCGGGGGAACGGATGATGGAGAGGGCCTGCAGAGAGGCTGCTGCGACTGGGGGCGGAAGGGCAGTGGTAAAGATGAAGGTTCGAGCGCGGTTGACCAAATAGTCCCGGAGGAGCTCGGAGCCGGCCGCGAAGGCGCCGGAGGCGCCGAAGGCTTTTCCGAGCGTCCCGATGAGGACATCGGGAACAACGGCCAGGTGGGCGCATAACCCGGCGCCCCGGGGGCCGAGGGTGCCGAGGGTGTGGGCTTCGTCGACGACCAGGGCGGCGTCGTAGTCTTTCGCAAGGTCTGCGAGCTGGGCGATGGGGGCGAAGTCGCCGTCCATGCTGAAGAGAGACTCGGTGAGAAGGAAGCGACGGCGCGCCTTAGGGCCGAAGTGGTGGAGATGTGTCTGGGCCTTCTCGACTTGAAGGTGGGGGTAGACGGCAAGCCGGGCACCCGAAAGGCGACAGGCATCGATGAGACTGGCGTGGACTGCCCTGTCGGCGACGATGAGGTCCGGTGGTCCCGCGAGTGCGGTGATGACGCCTAGATTGGCTTGATAGCCGGTGGGAAAGAGGAGGGCGGCGGGGAGCGCGACCAAAGAGGCGAGCCCGCGCTCGAGGTCGCGGTGCTCGGGTAGGTCGCCGGCTACGAGACGGGAGGCGCCGCCACCGAAGCCAGAGGTGGTAGCTGCCCGGTATGCGGCCAAGCCTAGGGCAGGATGGGAGGCAAGACCAAGATAGTCGTTGGAGCAGAAGGAGAGGAGCGGATGGCCGTTGACCACCGTATTCACGCGAGACGAGCCCGCGAGGGATGGACAGGCACGAAGCCGGCCGCGGGAATCCAGTCTCCTTAGCTCATCGGCCAACTGATCAGAGAGTGACGGCAGCACGGGGAAGCAATCTGGTAGGTAGTGGAGATGCTGTCAACTCATGCCGGGACCGCAATTGTTCCACGTGGAACGTACGCGCCGGCCCATCGCGCCGCCCCGTGTCCCACAAGATAGCTCACAGAGTCTACCAGGCACCATTCGCCCTCCCCTCCAGCCGGCGCCCTCGAAGCGAACACCACAGCTCGGCCACCCGGTATCAGCAACCGCCCAGCCAGCGTGAGCCATTCCAATGGAGCGAAGGTCGCCCGCGAAGCTGCCACCCGAAAGGATGCGGCGGAAACGTCGGCATCCCGCCCCCGAACCACTTCAAATAGGTCTGGCCGGCCGCATCCTCGCAGGGCTGCGCCCAAAAAGGCGGTCCGCTTCGCCCGCGGCTCTACCAGCGTGGTCTTGCAATCCGGCCTAAGTATGGCGAACGGCACGCCCGGCAGGCCGCCGCCGGCGCCGATGTCCACGACGGTAAAGCCCGACGGCACAAGCCTGCTCAAAGCAAACGAGTCAGGTAAGTGATGCGCGATAAGCTCATCCATCCCCCCCGCGCCGGTCAGGTTTACACGCGCGTTCCACTGCAATAGCAGTCGAAAGAAGGCCGCCACCCGCGCAATTTGCTCCAGGCTAAGCGGGCAGGTCCATTCCGCGGCCAGCTTCGCGATTCCGTCTTCCGGGGTACCGGCACACACGGTTTTAGTATACGGCGCTGCGCTCTCGTCGCGTCGAAAGACCACGCGAGCCGCCGCCCTTAGCAGCAGTCCGGCACGCCCTCGTGGCTTGCCAAACCGAGGAGGGATACAATCGACTCCGCACCCTGGCATGGACGCAACCCAATCAAGAAGCCGACTTCTGCTCGTCGACGGCGATCCGAAGAGCCTGCGCGTCCTAGACGTGAGTCTCAAGAAAGCCGGCTTTGACGTGACGACCGCCACCAGCGGCCGCGAGGCGCTCGCCCTGCTCGAAACTGCTGCGCCCGACCTCATCATTTCAGATACCGACCTCGACGAGATGGACGGTTTCGAGCTGTGCAGCAGGATCAAGGCCCGGCCCGAATGGAGCAAGATTCCCTTTCTCTTCGTCTCTGCTCGCAAGTCCATCGAGGACAAGATTCGCGGTCTCGAGCTGGGCGTGGAGGACTACCTTTCCAAGCCCATCTACATCAAGGAAATCGGCATCCGCGTCCGAACCGCCCTGCAGCGGGCGGAGCGCGAACGCATGGAATCGCGTCGCGAAGGCCGCACGCGCTTCGCTGGCGACCTCTCGGACGTCGGCGTGGTCGACCTAGTGCAGACCATCGAGCTCAACCGCAAGTCCGGAATCATCCACATCGTAAATCGCGACAACCGCCGCGGTTCCATCTTCTTCCGCGAGGGCAAGGTCATCGACGCCGAGGTTGGTCGTCTGTCCGGCGCGAATGCGCTCTTTCGCCTGTTCTCGTGGTCTGAAGGCCAGTTCGCGGTTGAGTTCAAGCAAATCCGCCGCCACGACGTCATCGACACGCCCATGGCCCCGCTTCTCATGGAGGGCATGCGCAGGCTCGACGAAACCGCCCACCTTCTCGAAAAGTTGCCCTCGGCCCGGGCTGTGCTCGAGGTCGACTGTCGCGTCCTGGCCGAGGAGCTCGCCGAGCTGCCCGACGAGATGAATTCAGTCCTCCGCCTGTGCGACGGAACCCGAACCTTGCAAGAGGTCATCGAGGACAGCGACCAACCCGACCTCGAGGCGCTGACCATCGTCGCCAAGTTGTTCGCCGGGCAAATCGTTTTCGCGCGCGAAGTCCCCGATCGCGGCGGCGAGTCCCAAGCAGGCGAGCGCCTGGAGCGCTGGCTTTCCGAAGGTGAAGCCGAGGACGGCGTCGCCGCCGAAGATCGCGGAGGCCAGTCGGAGTTCGCAGCCCCGGCCGAGATCGCCGACGTCCTGCCGTCGTGGACCCCGGTACCGACGAACACGCTCAACCTGCCCGCTGTGATGGAGCAGGCCCCCGCTGCCGACCCTTCCCATGCGAAGACTCGTTCGGGCGACACCCTCAAAGGTGTCCCGCTTGAAACCCTCTTCGCCGACGACGCGAAACCCAGCGCGCCCGAATCGTCCTCCTCGGACCGGGACGCCGGCCCCGCCTCCCAACTGCCCGCATCCGACGCACGCTCCAGGAAGCCCCCCGGGCTCGCGGAGCGCATGTTGAGCGACGATTCCGCCGTGCGTGCCTCGGCAATGCACGAGGCGATCTCCGAGGGTGGCGGACGCATCACCGGGCGGCTCCCAAGCGACCGAAACACACGCGAATACGGCAGTCCGGAGGAGACCGCAGCGGCGCTAGTAGATGACGTTGTTTCGGGCGCCCACGAAATTAAGCGCGACTACAAGTTGCCCGCAGAGCCCGAACGACCATCCAAGGTGGTCGACTGGGGCGCCTGGCCGGCCAGCTCGAGCGACAAGGTCGCACCACCCGACCCAGGCGTCTGTGCGCTGCCCGAGGCGCCAGCAGCCAGCGACGCCCCGCTGCCAGCCTCCGCGGACGTCGCGCCCGAGCCCGCGCCGACCCGAGTCACCTCGCCGGGTATCCCCGAACCGCCGCCGACTCCGGCGGCGACCGAGACCCACGCACCCGGGCCGACACAAGACGAGGCCACCGATTCCCGCCCGGTCCCCGCCAAGAGCGCTGGGGAAGCTGCATCGCCTCCTACTGACGCCGCCACCGCGTCGGGGCCCACCCGGCCGTCTGCGTCCGCTGACCGCTCGCCGGCGACGATCGGGGTGGCCGCGACGTCTGCCAGCTACCGCCGCCTTGGTCTCCTGGCGGTGGCCGCCTTCTTGATCGGTGCCGTGGGCTTCCTTCTGTTCTTCGGCAGGGGTCCGAGCTCGTCGCAAGAAGCCTTGCCTCCGTCGGAACCGCAGCCGGCAGCTCCGCCTACTGAGGTCAAGCCGCCGGCGCTGCAGCCCGCCCCCGCCGCGTCACCGCTAGGCGCAAAGACGGCGTCGGAAGCAACGGCCGGAACTCCCTCGCCGAGGTCCAGGCCGGCGCCACCACAGGTCGCTTCCCCGAGCCCAGCCCAGCCAGCCAAACCATTGCCCGGCCCGCCCGCGCCGCTGCCTGTGGCCACCGCCCCGGCCGAGCTACACCGCAAGTGTGTCGAGGTCGACGCCGACGGGAAAGGCAAGGCCAAGGCGGTGGACAGCGCGTGCCGGCTAGCCCTTGCGGGCAATCCCTCCGACGTGGACGTGATGTTGATTCTCGCCCGCGCCGAGCTCGATCGCGGCCGGCTGGGCGAGGCGAGATCGCTGGCCAAGAAGGTGCTCGCCACCGATGCCAATCGTCTGGAAGGCTACATCTATCTCGGCAACGTGGAACAGGAGGCCGGCAAAATCGAAGAAGCTCGTGCCGCCTACGAAAAATATCTAGAGCTCTCGCCGAGTGGACCTTTCGCGAAGGAATTGCGGGCTATCCTGAACAATCTTTGACGTGAAATGCTGGTCCTCGGTATCGAAACCTCTTGCGACGAAACCGCTGCTGCCGTGATTGAAGGCGGCAAGGCGATTCGCTCCAACGTCATCTCGTCGCAGGTTCTGGTGCATGCGGAATACGGCGGTGTGGTGCCCGAGGTCGCCTCGCGCCAGCACTTAGCGACGGTGGTGAAAGTGGTTCGCCAGGCCCTGTCCGACGCTGGCGTGGAAGCGAGCGCTCTCGACGGAATCGCGGCCACTTGCGGGCCAGGCTTGGTAGGCCCGCTGCTGGTGGGCGTGGAGATGGCCAAGTCGATGGCCTATGCCATCGGCAAGCCCGTGGTGGGCGTGAATCACCTGCGCGGACACTTGGCCGCTGTCTACCTCGAACATCCGAAGAATCCGGCCCCTCCGCCTTTTCCGCACGTGGCGCTGCTGGTGTCGGGGGGTCACACCACCCTGTTTCGTGTGGAGGCGAAGGCTACCACCCGACTGCTCGGCTCGACCCGTGACGACGCCGCCGGCGAGGCCTTCGACAAGGTGGCCAAGCTGCTCGGGCTGGGCTATCCGGGCGGCGCGGTGATCGACCGCTTGGCCGCGACGGGAAATCCGAGCGCGCTGCAATTCCCTCGCGCGCTGCCGGGCCGTGCGGATCTCGACTTCTCTTTCTCGGGTCTTAAGACTGCGGTGGCCACCAAGCTGGAAAAGGAAGGAAGGCCGCAAGGCCCAGCGCTAGGGGATTTCTGCGCCAGCTTCCAGGCCGCGGTGGTCGACGTGTTGGTGAAGAAGGCGCGCCGGGCGCTCTTGCGTGAAGGGCCGCGGCACCTGGTCGTGTGCGGCGGCGTCGCGGCGAACCGCGGTCTGCGCCAGGCGTTGGCCGAGGCTGCCCGGGAAGACGGCTTTTCTCTCTACATTCCGACCCCAGGGCTTTGCACCGACAACGCGGCCATGATCGCGCTCGCGGGGACCTGGGCCATCGAAGACGGCGAGGTGGGCGGCCTCGACCTGAGCGTCGATCCCGGGCTGCCCATGTCATGACCGAAGCGGCCGGATTCGCGAGGCTGCCGACCGCGCGCGAGCTGCTCGCGCGCCACGGGCTTTCACCCAAAAAAGGGTTGGGCCAGAATTTTCTGGTCGACCCCCGGGTGCAGGAGCGCATCGTGGCCGCAGCGCAGGTTGGGCCGGCCGACGTGGTGGTGGAGATCGGCGCGGGCCTAGGTGCGCTCACCGCGCGGCTGGGCGCAGTCGCGAGCAAAGTCATCGCCATCGACCGCGACGCCCAGCTCGTGCCGATTCTTCGTGCCGAGCTGGCCGAGCGACCCAACATCGATATTGTGCTGGGCGACGCGCTCGAATTCGACTTTCGGGGGGCCGCAGCGAGGGCCGGCCGGCCTTTGGTGGTGGTGGGCAACCTGCCCTACGTTGTTACCTCGCCGCTGCTGTTCGCCATCCTGGAAGCTGCGACCGGCGGCGGCGTGGTCGATCGAGCGGTTCTGATGGTACAGAAGGAATTCGCGCAGCGGATGCTGGCGCCGCCCGGCAGCCGCATCTACGGCCGGCTCTCGGTCATGGCCCAGCAGGCCGCCGACGCCGAGATCTTGTTCCACGTGGGCCCAGGCGCGTTCCTTCCGCCGCCGGCGGTGACTTCGACGGTGCTGCGGTTGCTGCCGCGCGCCGAGCCTCTGGCCGCGGTCGCCGATCCGGCGGTGTTTGCGCGCGTGGTGCGCGAGGCCTTCGGCACACGTCGGAAGATGCTCCGCCGCGCGCTCGAGCCGGGGTTCGGCGAGAGGGCGGCCGGGGCGCTGGCGGCGGCGGGAATCGAAGGCACGCGCAGGGCCGAGGAATTGTCAGTGGCGGATTTCGCGCGGCTGGCGAATGCTTTGACCTGACATGCCCGAGCTGCCCGAAGTCGAAACCGTGGTCCGCACCCTTCGCCCGGCCATCGTCGGAAAAAGTATCGCCTCGGTGTGGACCAGCGGGAAGCCGCTGCGGCTCGCGCGCAAGATCGATGCGCGGAAGCTGAAGGCATCGGCCGGCTCCAACATTCACGCCGTGCGCCGCAAGGGCAAGTACATCCTTATCGATTTGGATCGCGGCGGCGGGGTGCTGGTGCACCTGGGCATGACCGGCCGCTTGCGCTTGCAGCATCGAAGCGAGGAACGAGCGAAGCACACCCACGTGGTTTGGTCGCTGCCGGATGAGAGCGAGCTCCGCTTCGTCGACCCGCGCCGCTTCGGCTGGGTTGCGGTTGCGAGCGACGTGGATGCGCTTCCGGAAGTGCGAATCCTTGGGCCGGATCCGCTGAGCGAGCTCGACTTGAAGCGACTGCAGGAATTGCTGGCGGCGTCGCGGGCTCCGATGAAAGCTTTCTTGCTCGACCAGCATCGCATCGCGGGACTCGGGAATATCTACGTGTGCGAAGCGCTGTTTCGCGCGCGCATTCACCCGCGCACGCAGGCGCGCCGGGCGCGGGGAAAAGCTGAGCTGCTGTTGCGGGCGATTCGCGAAACCCTGGAAATCGGTATTGCGAACTGTGGGACCACCTTCCGCGACTTCGTCAATTCTACCGGGGAGCCGGGGCGGAACATCCAGGCGCTGCTGGTGTATGGCCGCGACGGCGAGCCCTGCGCCGCCTGTGGCGAGCAAGTTCGCCGCCAAGTCGACAGTGGGAGGTCAACGTTCTACTGTGGACGGTGTCAAGTACGCTAATAGACGCACAGGCTGGGATCATTAAGGCTCTTGCTGCCGTCCAGGCGGAAGACGTACGTCGCGACTGTATCGCTTCCCCAACAATCGGTGCCGAGGGTTGTTTGACCAGGCAGATTCGGCGTGAGATCCGCGACCAAATCCGCGCGTCCCTCGCCGGTGGGAAGCCAGCGTGACAGCATGGTTGCGGTCACCTGGAGTCCCTCGTCGGTGGTTCCCTGCCACTGAAATTGCATGCTTCCTGAATTGTCTTCCTGGCGTTCGTAGGTGTAGTTGGCTTGTTTGGTAGACTCTGTCGCCACGTTCACGATTTGCATCGCGACTTGAATCGGAAAACCAATGCGGCTGTAACTCACTGACAAGTGATCCAACTTCGCCAGTCCGGGATCGGAGGTCGCGGCGGGATAGCTCACAGCGCGAGCGTCCCCGACGTTGAAGTGAATCTCGCCGTTGCTTTCGCTGATTCCCCCTTGCGAGGTGTATTCGCCCACCAGCAATGAGACCCAGGCTGTGTCGTCCTGCCCGACCTTGCGAAGCTGAGCCCAGTAGTCGATGCGCAGGAGCCCATCAGACGTCGTCGAACGTTGCATGACGATGCGGATTTCCCAGCCAGGATTTCCTTTGTCGGGGAACGGTCCCCAGGTTCGCTGCGCCCCATTGCGCGATGTCGGAGGGTAGGCGCGCACGGCCTCGATGATGGCTGTGAGATCGACAATCAGCGTATTGAAGGTGAGCACGACGTCTCGGGTCGCCTTGTAGTATTCGGCCGAATCGACCCGGTCTACCGAAACCTGCAGCTTGGCCGCGATGTCGTCTTGCTGGGGCATGGCTTTTTGGGCCAGCTCGAAATCGACGTCGTCGTTCGAATAATTGCCGCACCCGCAAGCGCCCAAAGCGCACGCGAACGCGACGGTCTTGCGCCACTTAGAAGTCATAGGCAATCCCCGCAGAAAGTTCCCAATAGCCGAGCGAGCGGTTCTCGTCGACGTTGTAAAGCAAGTAATGGACACGGCCGCGGGCCAATAACACAAAGCTCTCGGAAAGGTGATAGCGCAAGCCCGCCACAATGCCCGGCGTGAAGGTGGCGAAGAATTGGTCGGCAATACCTGGGTTGCCGGTGCTGGAATCGAACTTGCGGCTCATCAGCACGAATGCAAGTCGGACACCTGCAAAGGCAGAAAGCCCACCCTGGCCGAATCGCCATTCGGGCGCGACCGTCGTGCCCAACGTCAGCTCGGTGAAGCGGAAGGGCAGATCGTTGCCGTAGCGATTGAGGTCGCCGTGCGCACCGCCGCTGGCCACGTCGAAGCCCCACAGCCAACCGCGCCGGAGGAAGTTGCGGATCTCGAAATCGACGCCAATCATGGCCGACGGTGGGAACATGTCATCGCGGGTCGGGCCGTCGAAAAACGACTGCATCATGGGGCCGAGTCCCAGGCTCAGCTTGACGCCGGCCTCGCGCGGGACGCCCTTGACCGGGTCGTCGGAAAATGGGGCGTCGTGCAGACGCGATTCCTCGACCGTGACCACTTGCCCGGGCGGAATCTGAAGCTCGCCGATGCGCAGACGATCGGCCAGGCGGCGCCGCACGTGATAGCGCCCGGCCGGCAGCGCAATCTGCCGGTCGTCCTCGCTGCCTTTCTGCACCTCGGCTGCGATGAGACCGTTGCCGTCGACGATGTAGTAGATCCCCGTCGGTGCGTCGGCGGGAACGTAAAGTCCCTCCCGTCGGCTCGCGATGTCGGTAAGCACCAGATCCGCGTTGCCCTTGAGGTCGTAGCTGAAGGTCGGGTGCTGCGCGCCGGCCGCACTCTCCGCGGTGTCCGCCACCGTGCGTGCGTAGGCGTACGCGTACGCTTCCGCCAAGGTCACGCGCCGGTCTCGCGACCTGTCGGCATCGCCGCGCAGGCCGCTGACCAGATAATGCGAAAAATAGCTGCCGCCGATCTCGTCCGATTCCTGCGCGTCCTCGTCGCCGCTGGCCGAGGTCAGCAGCACGAGGCCGCGGGTTTCTTGCGACCCGGCCGCTTCGATCTCGAAGGCCGGCGCGTGCCGCGCGCCCTTGGTGCGATTCACGAGGCCCGACCGGCACGAATCGATGACGCCGACTCGGATATCGGCCACACCCGACGCGAGATGCGCCTTCATGTCCTCCAGGCGAATCCGACTGTCGCCCAGGCGCAGCTCACCGTCTTTGGCGTGCCCGGAAAAATAGAAGATGAGCAGCGAACGATCGCCATGTGCCCGGGCCTCCGCGATACGCGCCTCGAGCCCGGCGAGCAACTGCCAAACCTCCCCGGCCGATTGGTTGAGAACCAGGAGGGCATCGCCCGGCGCCACGCCGCCCACTTGGGTCAGGACCGCGTGTACCTTGCGTGCGTCTTCGGCGGCATAGCGCAAGGGGCGCGTGTCCGCGCCGCCGGTGTCATTGCCCGCGATAAGGGCAAAGCGCCGCTGCCCCGCCGCAGCCGAGTCGGCGGCGAGAAGCAGCGCGAGCAGGGGTCCCGCACGCGCAACGGATTGATAAAGAGTCATGGCTTTCGAAAGAGCCAGGAAAACACGTCCTGCCCGCCTCCGAAAGTGGGGTTTGGCAAGGTGTCAAGATCGCCCTTGCTGGCCTGGAATCCCGCCAGGATCGCCTGCTTGGCGGCGTGGGAATCGAAGGGATCTCGCGCAAGGAACAAGAAGACCCGTTCGCGGCCAGCGCCCGTGAATTCGATACTGTCGGGCAGATACACGGTTTCTTGGGTCGGCGGCACCGCCAAGGCCGGGCCGGCCTCGGGATAAAGCGGCGTCACTTCACCTTGCTCGTCGATGGAAACCGCGGCCAGGAAGCGCTGGTCGGATGTTTTGTAGCCCAAACGAATGCGGTCGCCGTGCTCAAGCACCTCCTGCGAGCCGGGCGGCACGATTCTCTGCATGGCGCCGTTGCCGTCGGCGATGCGGATGGTGGCCTCCACGGCGGCGCCCTTGACGGCGTTGTGTGAACGATGAATCGGAACCCGGATGAAGAAGACCGCGATCGCGGCTGCGGCCAGAACGCCGGCGAAACCGAAGCTCCAAACGTGGCGGGTGGCTTGCCTGGGCACGCGCCGCGCTCGCTCGACGCCGCCCGCGAAGCGCTCGAAGGGAATGCCGCGTTCGAAATTCCGTTGTTCGTCTGCAAGACCGCGCAACTTGGTTCGGCAGACATTGCATGACGAAACGTGCTGCTCGACCGCGGCGGACCTCTCGGCGGAAAACTCACCCGCGCGGAAGCGGCGCAGGGTCAGCTCGCCGAGATGGTTGGGGTCGCGCGGAGGGGTCGGATTGGCTTCCAGCAGCGTCATGACGGAAACTCCTTGCCGCAAACCGCGGCAAATTCCTGCAATCGCTTGCGCACCGTCGGCACCGAGCGGCCAAGCAAGGCGGCAACCTCTTCCAGGGTCATCTCGTCTACGTGGTAGTGAATCGCCATCGCCTGCGTCTCATGGTCGACCCGCGCGAGCATCTTCGCGACTAGGTCGCGCATCTCGAAAACCTGCGGTCCGCCCTCGCCCTCCGAGCGTGTTTGGGTTTCACGCTCGAAGCGCGCGTGCCAACCGGCCCGTTCGGCGCGCAAGATGTTCAGGCAGTGGTGGGTGGCGATCTTGATAAGCCACGTAAGCGGTGAGGCCTCGGCGCGAAAGCTTCCGTAGTGAGTCAGCGCCTTGGCGAAGACGTCCTGCATGGCATCCTCGGCCTTGCTGCGGTCACGAAGCACGTAGGCACAGCGACCGAAGACGCTCGCGCCGTATCTTTCGTAAAGGTCACGCAATTCGGTGCGCGCGTCCCCAGCCGCCAGGCCTTTGTCGCCTGGAATCAGTTGGAACCTTGGGGTCTGGCGGCCGGTCATGGTCTTCGCTACTGCAGATCCGAGTACTCCGCGGTCGGGAATGCGCAGTCGGCCTGGCTGCCGTAGTTATCGTCGGGGCTCGTCGACAGGGGAGTGGATTTGTAGACACTGAGGTAGCTCGTGTCCCAGCATTCGGTCACGGTGTACGTGATGGCGAGGTTGGTCGGCACCACCCGCACGTCGGCGCGGCCCGCGCCACTCCACAGCCAGCGACTCCTGACGGTGCCAACGCCACCCGCCGAGTCCGTGGTGGCCGGGACGCTATAAACGAAGTCCATTCTTCCATCCGCCTGGGGGTTCTGGACGAAGGCGTAGTCTACATCCACCCGCTTGCCCGGTTGGCTGTCATCCTTGACCTGCATGAATTGCGCCGCGATGTTCACCACAGCGGCTGGTCCCACGTGGTCGTAGGTGTACGTTGCTGTGCCCACGTTGCCGTCGGGCTGAGGCAGCGTGGCGCGCGCGTCCCAGTCGAGCAGGAAGGTGCCGGCGCCGAAGCCCTCCATTTCTTGCCCTTCGGCATCGAGCCCGGCCGTGTGGGTCCCGGAGAGGATCGTCACGTAGGGCGCGCTCTGGTTGTGCTTGTCGCGCCCATCGAACGTGTACTGGTATTGATGCGGCGCCTGACGGACGATGGTCACTTTCCACTCGATCGGATCGAGAGGCCCCTGCCACGGTCCCCACACCGCGCTGTCGGAGGTGACGCTGCTGGGTGGATAGTCGGTGACAAGCTTCACCAACGTCCCCACTGCGATGGCGCCGGCGTTCACCGTGAAGCTGACATTGCGGGTGGTGAGATACCAATCGGCGGTCTGGCCCAAAAGCGCGTAACTGCCGCTTTCCACGGTCAGCGCCTTGCCGTCGGAGGCGGGAACCGACATGGTCACCGTGTCTGCGCGCGGGACGCCGGTGGCAAATTCGGAGCCCTCATCCTTGGGATGGCAGGCCAATAGGCTGGCGGACAAGAGCAGGGTAGGGGCGGTGTAAGCAACCAAACGTGTCATGGCAGTGTCTCCTTCCGCTCAAACAGACACAGCCCGGCCCGAAAACTGAAACCGATAGCCAGAGCGACTGGGTTAAATCGGCAAAGCTGCGGGATCCGTGAGCTCCGCCAGGGGCAAGTGCGCGAGCAGCTTGATCAGATCCGACCTCGGCACTCGCCCGTTGCCCATCCCCTCCACGTGGAAGCCGGAACGAAACTGGAGGTGGAAGTCGCACGCGGATTCTCCGCTCGCTTGCCCGCAACTGAAGAACCCATTGGCCTGCTCGGGCGGCACGGGCAGCAGGACCTGCGGATAGTCGCGTGAGCCAGCGATCCAGCTTTCGTACCCCGTGCTCCCGCGGCCCACGCGAGCCACCGTGATTTCCACCCTCTTGTCGGCGAGAGAATAGGAGCGTCGGACGAAGCCCTGGCCTGCTTGAATGGGCGCGCTTGCAGCGAAAGGCGCGGCGAGGTCGGGCAGGATGCGCGACTCCGTGCTCCGGCCCGTGGCGCCGGCTTCGAGCGGGGATCCGGGCTCCGGATGGCGAGCGCTGCAAGCGATCAAAGCAGTCCCGATCATCGCGGCCAAGACTTCGAGCCGCCGCACAACCCGCCCGGCGCACCTCAAGCGTCGGTAGCCTCCTCGCGAATGAAGCGACCGCTGCGAAGCTCGTCGAGGGTCTGCTCGATTTCCTCTCGGGTGTTCATCACAAACGGGCCGTAGCGTGCGATGGGCTCGCCAAGGGGCTGGGCCGCGGCAAGCAGGAAGCGCCCGCCCTTTGCACCGCCGGAAGCGCGAACCACCCCCTCTTTGCCGAAAACAACCAGAGCCGGCCCGCGCACGGTCTCGGCGCCATCGCCCCCGCCGAACGTGACCTCGCCCCGGTCTAGATACGCGAAAGCGGTGTGGCCAGCTTCGATTTCCTCGCGGAAGACCGCGCCCGCGGGCAGGACCACATCGACGAATTTCGGAGCGACCGACAGCCCCCACACCGGACCCTTGCTGCGCCCGCCGTCGGCCTCGCCCGCGATCACGCGAATCTTCGCGCCGTCGTCCGTCGCGCGGGATTCCAGCTTATCGGCGCGCAGGTCGCGGTACTTCGGCCGGGTCATCTTTTCACGCGCCGGCAGATTGAGCCAAAGCTGCAGGCCCGAAATTCCCTCGGGGCGGACCACCGGCATCTCCTCGTGCAAGATGCCACTGCCCGAGGTCATCCATTGCACGTCACCGCCCTCGATGGTGCCTTTGTGGCCCAGCGAATCGCCGTGGCGGACTTGCCCGCTGCGCAGAATGGTTACCGTTTCGATCCCGCGGTGCGGGTGAAACGGAAACCCGGCCCGGTAGTCCGAAGGCGTCGACGATTCGAAGTGATCAAGCAAAAGGAACGGGTCGAGATTGGTAAGCTGACGCGTTCCAATGCTACGAATCAGGTGCACCCCAGCGCCCTCTACAGTCGGCTGAGGCCGTACCACTTGCTCAATCGATCTTGCGCCCATTTTTGTTAGATGGGCGTGCACCAGAAAGGTGGCGACCGGTTAGCCCAGTTTGCCGGCGACGCGGGCGGTTTCCTCAACGGTTCTCGCAAGAACCGAGCGAATCCGCCCTTCTTCCATCACCGAGAGCCCGGCGATGGTGCAGCCGCCCGGCGTTGTGACCTGGTCTTTCAGCACTGCAGGATGGGTTCCGGTTTGCACGACCATCCGGGCAGAGCCTTGCAACATCTGTGCTGCGATCTGCACCGCCAAGTCGCGCCGCAGCCCGAGCTTCACGGCGCCGTCCGCGAGCGCGTCGATCATTACGAACACGAACGCGGGTCCGCTGCCGGACAGGGCGGTGACGATGTCCATGTGGCTCTCGTCCACCTCGACTGCCTTTCCCACCGACGCGAACAGCGCCAGCGCGAGCGCCATGTGCGCGTCGGTAGCGGCCTTGCTGCGCGCGAGTCCGGTCATGCCCTCGCCGATCAAGGCTGGCGTGTTGGGCATGGCACGAATCACCGCGCTCTTGCGCAGATACCCAGATAGCTTTTCCAGCCGAACACCGGCGGCGATGCTGATCACGGGCTTGCCGGCCAACGCGGTCCGCATGCCGTCGTTGTCCAGGACGCCGGCCATCTGGTACGGCTTCACGCACACCAGGGCGGCATCGCATGCGATGGCGACCGCAAGGTTATCGGTCGACGTGCGGATGCTGTGCTTGCTGGCTAGGTCGCGCGCCACTTCGGCGCGGGCATCGCTGGCGAAAACTTGTCCGGGCTGCAGATTGCCCGAACGAAGGATCCCGCGCAGGATCGCTTCGCCCATGGTTCCGCAACCGATAATTCCTAGGGTTTGGTTGGATTGAAGTAGTTCCACGGGCCCATTACCACACAAGGCGCGTCCAAGGTAAAGTCGCAGTCTCCATGAGCCAGGAAGCCCAAGCCCGCAAGGCCCTTACCGAAGTCCACCGCCTAGTGGTTAAGCTAGGAACCGCTGTGGTCACCAGCGAGGATTCGGAGCTTGCCACGGCTCGCATCGAGGCCCTGGTCGCGGGGCTCGCAAAGGAACGCAAGGCCGGACGCGACGTGGTGCTGGTGACCTCGGGCGCGGTGGGCATGGGCATGCGCCTTTTGGGACTGCGGCAGCGGCCGCGCTCGCTCGGCTTGCGCCAGGCCTGCGCTGCCGTCGGGCAGGGCCACCTCATGGCGGCCTATGCCGACGCGTTCGCCAAGCACGGCGTGATCGCCGCGCAGGTGCTCCTCACCCAGGAGGATCTCGGCGACCGCGATCGCGCGTTGTGCGTGCGCACCACGCTGATGCGGCTGCTTGAGCTGGGTGCGGTGCCGGTGCTCAACGAAAACGACAGCGTCAGCGTTCGCGAGCTGGTGGAGTACCAGCGCAGCCAAGGCGCCGAGACCCCGGGCAAGATCTTTGGTGACAACGACGGCTTGGCAGCGCGGGTGGCGGTGGCGCTGGACGCGGACCTGCTGGTCTTGCTCACCAACGTCGCGGGCCTTCTGACGGCGAACCCAAAGCAAGATCCGGCGGCTACGCGAATCGCCTTTCTCGAAAGCGTCGACGAAACCGCGTTCGGGCACGCGACTGGCTCCTCGGGCGGGGGCACCGGTGGCATGGTGAGCAAGCTGGAAGCTGCGAGGTTGGCGACGGCCGAAGGGACCTCGGTGGTGATCGCCAATGGCGGCGAGCCGGCCGTGCTGGAGAAGATTCTCGCGGGCGAGGATCTGGGCACGCTGATTCCGACCCCGGATCGGCGGCGCGCGCGCCTACGCTACATCGCGGTGGCCAGCCGCAAGCACGGCGTGTTGGTGCTCAACGACGGGGCGCTACGCGCGCTGGAGAACGGCAAAGCATCGCTGCTACCGGTCGGCGTGAGCGCCGTCGAGGGAAGCTTCGACAAAGGCGACGTGGTCGAAATTCACGATGGCAGTCGGCGGGTGCGCGGGCGAGGCATGGTGAATTACGATGCGGACGCGTGTCGCAAGCTGGCCGGCCGGCAAAGCGACGAAATCGACGCCATCCTCGGCTACCGCGGCTACGACGCCATCATCACCCGCGATAACCTCATCATGGGAACGATGTAGGACGACGGCGGAGATTTTTCCTGTTAGCGCGCTGGCTTGCCGGCGGGAATCGGTGGAGGCATGGGCGTGGGCCTACGCGCCGTGGGTTGAGGTTTCTTCAGATCGGCGTACGAGGTGTAGGCGTCGGCTTCTACCGGCAGAAGCACGGTGAAGGTCGATCCGGAGCCTGGCTGCGAGCGGACCTCGATGGTGCCGCCGTGATTTTCGATAATGCGCTGGCTGATGGGAAGGCCGAGGCCGGTGCCTTTTTCCTTGGTGGTGAAGAACGGGATGAACAGGTTGCGCAGATCCGCGGGCGGAATGCCCACGCCGTCGTCGCGGAAGCGGATTTCCAGGAATGCGGCGGCGGCGCCCCGCCGGGTCGAGCGGCGAAGGCTGCTCGAGATCTGCAGGCGCCCGCCTTGTGGCATGGCATCGAAGGCGTTGATGGCGAGGTTGAGAAAGACTTGCCGGAGCTGCTGCGCATCGGCGCGAACCTGCGGCAAGCCGTCGAGCAGGTTCATCGCGATTTCCACCCGCGAGTCGGTGCGTTCCTTCTCGAACAAGTTAAGGGTCTTGCGAACCACGTCGTTGACGTCGAGTGGGCTCTGGTCACCACGGTAGGGACGCGCGTAGTCGAGGAACTGCGACACGATCTTGTTCAGGCGGTCGACCTCTTCGACGATGATATCGAGAAACTCGCGCGTGCTCCCGTCGGGCTTCTCGCCCTCGACCGGCCGCAGATACTGGGCGGCGCCTTTGATCGAGCCCAGGGGGTTGCGGATCTCGTGCGCGAGGCCGGCCGCCATTTGGCCCAGCGCCGCGAGCCGGTCGCGTTCTTTCATACGCTCGTAGACTTGCGAGTTTTGCAAGGTCACACCGATGGACGCGGCGACGCCACGGAAAAGCTCGATTTCCTCGGACGAGTAAGCTTCGCGCAGGCGCTCGTCGCGCAGGACCAGCATGCCCAAAAGCTGCTCTTCACCCAAAACGGCCAGCACCACCGAGGCGTTGAGCAGCTCGAGCGCGCGTACGATGAGCAGCAAGGCCTCGCGCTCTTCCCCCTGGCGGTTGCGTAGGGCATAGAGCTCGCGCTCGAGGCCCTCGATGGACACCACGCCCGCGCGGCGCAGGCGCTCGATGAAACCGCGGTGCGCGACCGCATCGATGCGCCCCTCCGGACGCGGGCCCACGTGCCCCACCAAGTCGTACGCCGAACCGTCGGGGTCGACGATGTACATCGACGCGTGGGTCACGCGCCTGGAATCCTCCAACGCGGAAAGCACCCGTGGCACGAGCTCGCGCACGTCGATGACATTCATCAGATCGGCGCGCAGGCTTTCGATGCGGCGGAAGAGCTCGTACTTTTCCTGGAACATCCAGCGATTCACGACCCGTTCGAGGAGCGAGCGCAGCGGTTCGAAGACGATGATGATTGCGGTGGAGGCGATGAGCGCGTTGAGAAAGAGCAGACCGATTTCGTTGAGATCGACCAGCTTGATGAGCAGGAGGCCGAAGATGATGGTCGAGATGCTCGCCAGTGCCGCCAGCACCACCATGCGGCCGAGCAGCTCGTTGAGGTCGAGCAGCCGGTAGCGCACCAGCGTCTGCGACAGGAAATAGAGGTAGATGGTGATGAAGATGTTGCCCAGCGACGGCGCCCACGCAAACAGGTCGGAGATGGTCGCCGTGACCGTGGCCAGCCCGCCGATGAGCAGGTAAAGCAGGCGCGTCTTCTCGACCCGCGAGGGCGTGCGTCGGTAGCGCCGGTAGAGGTAATAGACCGAGAGGTAGAGGCCAAGGTAGACGTAGATGAGAAGGCCCAGGTAGAACCACTTGCTGGTGTGGACCGGGGTGACCACAAAAAGGCTGGAAAGCAGCGCAAGGTAGAGAATGACCGCGCCGACGATGGTCACGCGCGACATGGGCGGCGGGCCGGCCTCGTCGCCGAGGAACGCGCGGAAGAATCGCTGCGCTGTCGCCGGCAGCGATACTGCCGCGAGCATCCCGCCCCAGCGCAACAGCGACGATGCGTCTTGCGACGAGCTTAGAAACAGAAACAAGCGCTGAATTGCCAGGTTGAAGGCGAAGGTCGCGAACAGCACGTGGACGGCGCGCCTCGAATCGCGCAGAAGCACGGCTCCGCCAACCGCGAATCCGACGATGGCTGCGACCAGGGCCGAAAGGGTCTGTGTGTTCAAGGCAGCTCCATTGTACCGCCTTTGCTCACCGCCACTTCGTCTGTTAGCATGAAGCCGAGATCATGGATCGGGCCACTTGCCGCGGCCTTCCTGGCCGCTTTTTTCACAGCGCAGCCTCCGTTCCGGCGGCCCGGCAAGCTGGCTATGGCTGCGGCCTTTCGGCCAGGCGGCCGGGAGTGGTCCCGTGATCAACTCGGCGGTGCTGGTCCTGAACCGGCATTTCCAGCCTATTCACGTGACCAATGTGAAGCGGGCGTTTGCCCTCCTTTACGCTGGCGCTGCGCAGGCGGTGGATCCGCAGTTTCGCACCTTCGACTTCGACAGCTGGGCCGAGCTGTCGGCGGAGATGGGCGACGATGTCATCCACACCGTGAACCGCGCCATTCGCGTGCCACGCGTGATCCTGCTGCAGGTTTACGATCGAATTCCCCGCGCCAAGGTGCGCTTTTCGCGCCACAACATCTACACGCGCGACAACAACACCTGCCAGTACTGCGGACGGCAGCTTCCGCGCACCGAGCTGAATTTGGATCACGTGATTCCCCGCTCGAGGGGCGGAAGGACCACCTGGGACAACGTGGTTTGCTGCTGCGTGGACTGCAATATCGCCAAGGGTGCGCGCACCCTGGAACAGGCCGGCCTGAGATTGCTGAAAGTGCCCGTTCGACCGCGCTGGACCCCGACCTTCAGGGCCGGCGGGGAAAAGGTTCGCTACCGCGAATGGCTGCCTTTTCTGGACCTACCGAACGCTTCCTACTGGAACGCCGAGCTGGTCGAGTAGCAAGGCCGGGAATCGCTCATGCGCCCGTCTCTAGCCGGCCTTCGAGTACTGCTCACGCGTCCCGAAGGCGAAGGCATGGACGAGTGGACTGCGGCCTTCGCTGCGGCTGGCGCAGTGCCGATTCGCTATCCGGTCATCGTGACCGTCGCGCCGGCGTCGTGGATCGAGCTGGATGCCGCTCTGGCGCGGCTCGGTGAATACGACTGGCTCGTGTTCACCAGCCAGACCGCGGTCGCCTTTGTCCTAGCGCGGCTGCCGGGCCGGCGATTTCCCGCGAATCTGAGCGCAAAGCTCGCGGCCGTGGGGACCAGCACCGCGCGGGTTATCGAACACGCTGGCGCCCAGGTCTCCCTCATCCCCAGTGACCAGCGACAAGAAGGTCTGGTGAGCGCGTTTGCGGACCTGCCGTCGGGAACGCGGGTCTTTCTGCCGATCGCGGCTGGCGGCCGTGCCCTTCTGGCCGACGCGCTTCGCGCGCAAGGATGCCGAGTGGATGTGGCCACCGTGTACGAAACCCAGCCGAGGGCGGGCTTGCCCGAGCCCCCCGAATTCGACGTCGCCGCCTTTGCCAGTCCGTCGGCCTTGCGCGCTTTTCTGGACGGCCCGGGAACCTCCCGCCTGGCAAAGAAATGTGTCGTGGTCATCGGCTCGACCACGGCCAGGGAAGCCGCCGCTCACGGCCTTTCCCCGGTGGTTGCCGAATCACCCAGCGTAGACGGCCTGATCCGTGCTATCGCAGATTCCCGCAAAGGAGATTGCTGATGTCGTTTCCCGAAACACGCCCGCGCCGTCTGCGCCGAACCGAAGCCCTGCGCCGCATGGTCCGCGAAACAACCTTGTCAGCGGCCAACCTGATGTACCCCCTGTTCGTTTGCCCGGGCCAAGGCGTGCGCAAGGAGATCGTGTCGCTGCCAGGGCAGCATCACCTATCGGTGGACCAGCTCGCGGCCGAGGCTGAATCGCTTGGCAAGCTGGGAATTTCGGCGGTGATGTTGTTCGGCCTGCCCGAGAAGAAAGACAGCGTGGGCAGCGAGGCCTGGCATCCCGAGGGCATCGTCCAGCGTGCGATTCGCGCACTCAAGAAGGCCAACTCTGACCTTTGCGTCGCCGCGGACTGCTGCCTATGCGAGTACACGAGCCACGGCCACTGCGGGGTTCTCCTCGACAAGAAGAGTGACGACGTGGACAACGATGCGACCCTGGAAAACCTGGCTCGTGTTGCGGTGGCCCAGGCGAATGCGGGTGCCGACATCGTCGCGCCGTCCGGCATGATGGACGGAACCATCGGATTTCTGCGCGACGCCCTCGACGAGGCCGAGCACGAAGGCACGATCTTGCTTTCCTACGCGGTAAAATACGCGTCCGCGTACTACGGGCCGTTCCGCGTGGCCGCCGAATCAGCGCCGACGGTCGGCGACCGGCGTAGCTATCAGATGGATCCCGCTAACCTGCGTGAGGCGGTGCGGGAAGTCGAGCTGGACGTGGAGGAAGGTGCCGACATCGTGATGGTGAAGCCCGCGCTGCCCTACCTGGACGTTGTGGCGGAGATCCGCCGGGAGTTCGACGTTCCGGTGGCCGCATACAACGTATCTGGCGAATATCTGATGCTGAAGGCGGCAGCCGAGAAAGGTTTCCTTGACTACGACCGGGCCATGATGGAGACTCTGATGTCTGTGCGTAGGGCGGGCGCCGATTTGGTTGTGACTTATCACGCCAAGGAAGCCGCGCAACTGCTCTCGAAGGCCTCGTAGCCGGCAGCACAGGGAAAAGTGTCGACGACGAAAATTGTTTGTTGACAAATCGTCGCAGATGCTTAGTATCCCACTCCCCGCTGCGGCAGTAGACGCGAAAGCGAACGCGGCCGAAGCAGGGGAATCGTCGGTCTCTGAAAGCTGAATAGCAGATTGAGAAGATAGAAAGCCGATACGGCGTCTTCTTCGGAAGGCGACGAATCGGACCCTGAATCCTTGAGTTGTTAGTAAGCGCCAGGGGCACCACCCCTGGAAGGATCACTCGAAAGAAAACGTGAGGCCTCGGCCTCATGTGAGAGTTTAATTGGAGAGTTTGATCCTGGCTCAGAGCGAACGTTAGCGGCGGGCTTAACACATGCAAGTCGAACGAGAATGGAGGAGCAATCCTTCTAGTAAAGTGGCGGACGGGTGCGTAACACGTGGACAATTTACCTTCCGGCGGGGGACAACAGTTCGAAAGGACTGCTAATACCGCGTACGTCGGCGAGGACTCCGGTCCTTGTCGAGAAAGATGGCCAATCCTTGGAAGCTGTCACCGGAAGATGAGTCCGCGGCCCATCAGGTAGTTGGTGAGGTAATAGCTCACCAAGCCTAAGACGGGTAGCTGGTCTGAGAGGATGATCAGCCACACTGGGACTGCGACACGGCCCAGACTCCTACGGGAGGCAGCAGTGGGGAATATTGGGCAATGGGCGAAAGCCTGACCC